>ENA-OOKA01000017-OOKA01000017.1-human-skin-metagenome-genome-assembly--contig:-NODE-17-length-82569-cov-22.186380_pt1 | contig 82569 bp, 67 predicted proteins | sample MGYA00248825_ERZ500995 | MGnify/ENA primary metagenome ERZ500995 (study PRJEB25958, sample SAMN03398540) | human skin metagenome | study: EMG produced TPA metagenomics assembly of the Human Skin...
TGCTTGTCCAGCTCAGGAGCATATTTCTGGACCCAGCGGTAGATGGTGCTGTGATCGACCGGTACGCCGCGTTCGGTCATCATTTCTTCCAGATCGCGGTAGCTGAGCCCGTAGCGGCAGTACCACCGCACTGCCCACAGGATGATTTCACGGGGGAAATGACGACCGGAGAAGATGCCCATGGCTGTGATTATTTCACGCAGGTCTTCCTGTCGCCCGAACTTTGCAACAGCACCTTCTCGTATCACTTCTGCCTGAGTGTATCCATGGAAATCCAGCTCATCTAATACTTCGAGGACAGCATCTAGGGTCCAAGGTATATAGATAGCACCTTCGTCCCGAACTCGTACTATGTCTTCAACTGACTATGTAGTCCCCTGAGGCTCGCTCAGGAAGTTCAGACTCCAGCTTATCGCGGTCAATGTAACCAGGCGGGATGGAGGCTTCCACGCGCCTTTCGCCTTCGCTGACAGCGTCTGCCCAATCTTTTTCGGCAAGGGCTGAACCTACTGAACCTTCAAGTAAGTTCGCTAACCTCTCGAGTAGTTTATCGTCAGAGGTCGGAGAAGAGGCCAGGATGTTTGATGGCTGTTCTTCCACTCGTTCAAGCAGAGAATCGTAGAATGCGTCGGTTTCTAGCATGAGAGAATCGCGCTCTGTTCTGGGCAATGCAGTACTTTTGGCCCAGCGGGAGATAGCGTCCTTTGTGGAACCTTAATTTTTGGACAATGCGTTTCGTGCTTCTTTGGACGTACCTCCCAACCCAGATATAACTGATTGACGATTACGCCAGAATTCTCGTATCACCTGATGTGGCAAGAAGAGACGATTTGTCACCGCACCTAACACTTCTAGTAGATCATCTACGGTAGCTTCGTTATAGCGGTACAAATTCGAGAGCACATTGGTGTCAACAGAAACAATGCCAGCGCGGAGTGCCTCCTCTATCTCTGCTTTTCCGTGTATCCGATACGAGTCAAACCCGGTATACAAACCGCCCTGATCCGTTTCTTTTCCTAACAACTTTGGGTTACGCAAAATTAAAAACTAGCGATCGTATGTAGCAAGTTGCACACATCGACTAATTGAAGATCGCACAGATAAAAAAAGTACAAACGGGCAATGGAATAACCGCTTTGGGAATGGCAAGACCTACTTCTGATACAGCGTCTTCCGCGCGAACTTCGGATCGCAGGTGACCTGCGCCCCGAGGTTGCGGAAGACCTGCTCGTCCACGGAACCGAGAATGGTCGTGACGTGCACATCGCAGCCACGGAGGGACTTTAGCTGCTTGAGCGCCTGCTCGGCCTCCGGACTGGTCTCGGCGGACACGCTCAACGCAATGAGCACTTCGTCCGTGTGCAGACGTGGATTCAAGCTGCCCAAGTGCTTGGTCTTGAGGCGTTGGATCGGGGCGATGGAGCCGGGGGAGAGCAGGTGCATGTCGTCGGGAATGCCCGCAAGATACTTCAGGGCGTTGAGCAACATCGACGACGAGCAACCCAACAACTCGCTGGTGCGACCCGTGATGATCGTGCCGTCTGGCAACTCGATGGCCGCGCCGGGCTGTTCCGTGCGCTGCTCCACCTCGCGGGCCGGGGCAACCACAGCGTGGTGATCAGCGGTGATGCCCGCCTTCGTCATCACCACAGCGGCACGATCGGACTGGGTGCTGTCCAAACCGCCGCGAGACTCGTCCACCAGTGCCTTGAAGTAACGACGGATGATCTCCTGACGGGAGGCTTCTCGGCAGGCCTCGTCGTCGGTGATGCAGGCACCGGCCATGTTCACGCCCATGTCCGTGGGGGATTCATACGGCGTAGTGCCGGTGAGGCGCTGCAACAACGTCTTGAGCAGGGGAAACGCTTCTACATCGCGGTTGTAATTGACCGTGGATTCGCCGTAAGCCGTGAGGTGGAAGTGGTCGATGACGTTGGCATCGTTGAGATCTACCGTGGCAGCCTCATAAGCCAAGTTCACGGGGTGCTCCAGCGGCAAGTTCCAAATGGGGAAGGTCTCAAACTTGGCGTAACCGGCGTTCACTCCACGCTGATGCTCGTGGAAGACTTGGGACAGGCACGTGGCCAGCTTGCCGGAACCAGGTCCGGGAGCAGTGACCACTACCAGGTCACGGGTGGTTTCTGCGAACTCATTGCGGCCCAGGCCTTCCTCGGAAACGATCAGATCCATATTGGTGGGGTATCCCGGGATCACGCGGTGGCGGGCCACCTTGAGGCCCAGGCGCTCCAACCTGTCCACGAACGCGGCAGCCAGGCGGTTATCGTCCTCCATCTGGGTCAGCACAACATTTTCCGCGAGGAAGCCCCGGTCCCGGAAAACATCGATGAGGCGCAGCACGTCATCTTCGTAGGTGATGCCCAGATCCGCGCGCACCTTGTGACGCTCGAGGTCCTTGGCGTTAATGCAGATGAGGATCTCCACATCGTCTTTGATGTGATCCAGCATCGCGATCTTATTATCAGGGGTGAATCCAGGAAGGACGCGGGAGGCGTGGTGATCATCGAAGAGCTTGCCGCCCATCTCCAAGTAGAGCTTTCCCCCGAGCTCCTGTCTGCGCTTTTGGATGTGCGCGGATTGGAGCTCAATGTACTTTTCCCGGTCGAAGCCGATGCGATTCACCATGGATTTGAAGCATAGCAATGGGCCCCGGGCGCCTCATATCGCGGAGGCAACCGCGACAGGGAGCCCGGGGCTGACGAGCTGCTAGCTGGCAGCCGGTGGCGTTGGCCGCTGGCTTCAGTTGCTAGCTGGCCGCCGGCAGCCACCAGCCAGCCACCGCTAGAAGAAACTAGCGGTGTAGGTCGAAGCGGTCAGCTTCCATGACCTTGACCCATGCATCAACGAAGTCCTGGATGAACTTCTCAGCAGCGTCATCTGCGGCGTAGACTTCAGCCACGGCACGCAGCTCGGAGTTCGCACCGAAGACCAGGTCAGCGCGGGTTCCGGAGAAGCTCTTGCCGGTGTGTGGGTTGGTGCCGTTGTAGCGGGTGGCCTTCTCGTCAGCCTTGGTCCACTCGTTGTCGATGTCCAGCAGGTTGACCAGGAAGTCGTTGGTCAGCTCGCCCGGACGGTCGGTGAGCACGCCGTCGTTGTTGCCATCCCAGTTGGCGCCCAGTACGCGCAGGCCAGCGACTAGCACGGTCAGCTCTGGAGCGGTCAGGCCCAGCAGGTTGGCGCGGTCCACGAGTACGTGCTCGGCTGGCAGGACGTGCTTGCCGGAATCGTAGTTGCGGAAGCCGTCAGCCAGTGGCTCCAGGTAGTTGAAGGACTCGGTATCCACCTGCTCCTGGCGCGCATCGCCGCGGCCTGGGGTGAATGGCACGGAGATGGAGTTGCCAGCTGCCTCAGCAGCCTTCTCCACGCCCACGCCACCGGCCAGAACGATGAGGTCAGCCAAGGTGACATCGATTCCGGTGGAGGACTTGATCTCGTTCAGCTTGTCCAGAACGCGGGACAGCTGAGCCGGGTTGTTGACCTCCCAGTTCTTCTGTGGCTCCAGGGCAATGTGCGCACCGTTGGCACCACCGCGGAAATCGGAGTTGCGGTAGGTGGAGGCGGAAGCCCATGCGGTGGAGACCAGCTCGGCGACCGTCAGGTCGGACTCAGCGATGGCCTTCTTCAGGGTCTCGATCTCAGAATCGGTGACCACGTGTGCAGGCGCATCTACCGGATCCTGCCAGATCAGGTCCTCGGAAGGAGCCTCTGGACCCACGTAGCGGGTCTTTGGCCCCAGGTCCCGGTGGATGAGCTTGAACCATGCGCGAGCGAAGGCATCCGTGAAGGCTTCCTGGTCGTCCTTGAAACGACGGCAGATCTTGTCGTACTCAGGGTCGAAGCGCAGGGCGAGGTCGGAAGTCAGCATGCGTGGTTCGCGGCGTCCTTCACCGTGGGCTTCTGGCACCATGTCATCGCCGCCGCCGTTGACAGGACGCCACTGGATAGCGCCTGCTGGGGATTCCATTTGCTCCCACTCGTAGGCGTAGAGGATGTGGAAGAATTCGCCGTCCCAGCGAGTTGGGTGGTAGGTCCAGGTCACTTCTGGGCCGCCGCCGAGGGTGTCATTGCCGGTGGGGCCTACCCAGCCGATGCCCTGGTTTTCCAGGCCGGATTCCTCAGGGCTTGGGCCGATCTTGTCTGGGGTGGACGCGCCGTGGGTCTTACCGAAGGTGTGTCCACCGGCGATCAGGGCCACGGTCTCTTCATCGTTCATGCCCATGCGACCGAAGGTGTCGCGGACGTCCTTGGCGGACAGCACTGGATCTGGGTTGCCGTCTGGACCTTCAGGGTTGACGTAGATCAGACCCATCTGTACTGCTGCCAGTGGGTTGTCCAGCTCGCGGTCGCCTTGGTAGCGATCGTTGGCCAGCCACTCGGTCTCTGGTCCCCAGTACACTTCCTCGGCCTCGAAGGCGTCCACACGGCCGCCGGAGAATCCAAAGGTAGGAAAGCCCATGTCCTCGAGGGCAACGTTGCCGGCGAGGGTGATGAGGTCAGCCCAGGAGAGGTTCTTGCCGTACTTCTTCTTCACTGGCCACAGGGTGCGGCGTGCGCGGTCCAGCAGCACGTTGTCTGGCCAGGAGTTCAGGGGAGCGAAGCGCTGCTGGCCGGTGGAGGCGCCACCGCGGCCGTCGAATGCACGGTAGGTGCCGGCTGCGTGCCATGCCATGCGGATGTAAGCGCCACCGTAGGTACCGAAGTCTGCTGGGTACCAGTCCTTGGAGGTCTTCATCGCGGTGACGATGTCCTGCTTAACCTCGTCCAAGTTCAGGGACTCGAACGCTGCGGCGTAGTCGAAGTCCTTGTCTAGTGGGCTGCGCTCTGGGGCATCCCAGTTCAGCAGGTGCAGATTGAGGCGCTCGGGGAACCAGCGCTGGTTCTGGTCACCGGCGGTGGGAGGCGTGGTGTTGCCGTGTCCGAATGGGCACTGGCCTTCCGCGGCGGAACCCTGGGTTTCGCCTGCGGGTACCTTCTTGCTGTCATCGACATCAGTCATGATTGTCTCCGTTTCGTCGTTTAATAAGTGCAGTCTATGAGCTGTCTAGTTGTGAAAGGCAGCTGTTATTAGTCAGGTTAGCAAATCTGGCGTCACCGTTGCTAGCGCGTAGCGTGCAATCCCTGCAATAGCGCCTGAGACTTCACCACGACCTCGTCCCATTCCCCCTCGGGCGTGGAATCCGCCACAATTGCCCCGCCCACGCCGAACGTGGATGCCCGCTCATTGCCCACCACCGTGCGGATAGTGATGGACAAATCGGCCGCGCCCGCGAAGCTCATCCAGCCAATGCATCCGGAGTACAACCCCCGGGCGCGCCGCTCCAGCGCCTCGATCAGTTCCATCGTTCGAACTTTTGGCGCTCCGGTCATCGATCCGCCAGGGAACGCTGCGGCAAGTACGTCTACCGCCGAGTATCCTTCGGCCAGCTGCGCCTCCACCGTGCTGACGAGTTGGTGCACGTGAGAGTAGCTTTCCACGCCGAATAGGGTGGGCACCCGCACGCTGCCAGGTGCGGCAACCACGGATAGGTCGTTGCGCAGCAGGTCCACGATCATGAGATTTTCGGCGCGGTCCTTCGGGTTCGTTTCCAAATCTCGACGCCAAGCTCCATCCAATACCGCATCATCCGAACGCCCTCGCGTTCCCTTGATGGGCTTGGCGCTGATGGTTCCCTCCTCTGTGACTTTGAGGAAGCGCTCCGGAGACGCCGAGAGCACGTGCGTCCCCGCGAGATTTATATACGCGCCGTACGGAACCGGGCTGGTTGCGCGGAGCTGCTGATACGTGGCGAACGGATCCTCCAGCGCGGGCCCCTCCGCGGTGGTAGTTAGGCACAGCTCATAAGTATCCCCGGCGGCAATCGAGGCCTGTGCCGAGCGCACGCACTCGAAGTACTCCTCGCGGGAATGATCAAAGCGATAAACGGCAGACGAAGATGAAGGTGTGGCTTCTGCCGCTGATGCATGCGCGTCCGGATGCTCCGCAGAACCCGCAGAAGCCAGCTCCCGAATCACAGTCTCCACCCAGTTCATCCACTCCCGTTGCTGTGCCGCCACTTCCGAGTGCGCAGGATCATTGCTGGTCAGAGCAAGAATATAGCTGCGGCTTTCCGCATGGTCTGTGATCACCGCCCGGTCCGCGAGCATCAGCATCGCGTCCGGATACTCGCTGCGGTGCGGACGTGGAACTGCCGTGGGGGACTGGCGGATGACCTCGCAGTGGTGCTTGAGCTCGTAGCCGAACGCGCCGATCCACCCCAGGTTGAAGCCCGAGGGGTTCGCACCCTGCGCCTCCCCGGAACCAGAACCCACCAGCTCCAGGCCAGCCCGCAGAACATGGAACACGCTACTGGGGGCGTTCACGCACGATCGCAAGTGCTCGGCCACGGGACTATTGCCGGTGATTGACCAGCTGGTGGCGTCGGAAGAAAAAGAAGAACGACCGGCGGCAACGTCAGAGGCGGGCGCATCGGTGATCCACAGACGAACCAGGGAGTTCAGCGGGCCGTCGACGGGGCAAAGGATGGAGAACGTGCGGCCGTAGTGCTCGGATTGCTGGAGGGAGGAATCCAGCCAAATGCCCTCCTGAGCTGCTGATTCGCCACCATTGCCGACGATACGGCGAAACGCCGCCACACCAGGTGCAGCGGCGTCTACTTCGCGCAATTTCACGCGCCATGCATTGCTCATGGGCGCAGTGCGCCTCGCCAGAAACAGCGAGGATTTTCTACCGGGACAAGCTCAGACATGAATACAGCTTAAAGGCGGTGCTTGCCACCCTCTGGATCCTGGTCGTCACCAGCAGCAGGGAACTCGGAATCGGTGCCGTGCTCGGTGGTGGCCTCCGCGTCCTTGGTCTCTGCATCCGCGCCCTCGGCGTGGTGCACAGCAGGAGCTTCAGGAGCCTCGGCGGACTTTTCCACACCCGGTGCTACAAAGCTGCCGGGAGCGCCTGGGGTAGCAGTTTCCTGGGTCTTAGCAGCGGTATCTGGAGCGCCGTCGCCAGTGTTAGCGCCCTCGGCCTGCTCAGTCTTGGCAGCCTCCGCAGCCTTGGACTTCGCCGCAGCGCCGGTGTTCGCAGGAGCGAAATCCTGCACCTTTGGAGAGGTAGAAGGAGCTGGCTTCTTGTTGCCGCCCAAGAACTTCAGCGCAGCAGCCACAGCAGCGGCCAGTGCGATGACAGTAACCACCACGCCCAGCTTGTTGGACTTCTTCTGCTTCTTCAGACCCTTCTGGGTCAGGATCTTATCGGCCTTCTTGCCAGCCTTAGCCTTGCGACGATCCACGTCCTTGGCGAACTGCTTCTGGTTCCTAGCGAAGGCCTTCTGGTTCTTCTTCGCGTTCTTCTTGGCCTGCTTGCGAGCCTTCTTCTGTGCAGCCTTCGCACGCTTGCGGGCCTCGGCGGCACGTTCCTGTACCTTCTTTTCGACGCCAGCACCGCGCTCCTTGGCGGTCTCCAGAGTCTCGTTGCTGTAATCCTTCGCGGTGCTCAGCAGATCATTGCCGCGGGTCTGGGCAACCTCAGCGAAACCGGCGCCACGGGTGCGGGCGGTGTCTGCCACATCGGTGCCACGATCCTTGGCCTCGTCGAAGGCCTTGGCTGCGGTAGCGGCGAAAGTGCTGCCAGCCACAGCATCGCGACCAGCCTTGAAGTTCTTCTTCAGTGCCTTGCGCTCGCTCTTGGTGGCCTTCAGTGCGCGCTTGCGCAGCTTATCGGTCTGCTTCTTGGGCTTCTTCTTGTTGTTCACTCGATTGTCCTTTTCTTGAGCCGCAGCTTCGCGAGCAGCGGCGATATCCACGTAGGGGTGGTCTTCGTGCACAGTAGCGTCAGAGGTGGACACACCATGACGGCCGGGCTCGTCGTAAGCCAGAGCCAAAGCACGAGCCTTCTCCAGAGCCTTCGCTGCGCCCTCTTCCTTGCGCATGTGCTCCGCAACGGCGCGGATGTGCGCTGGAGAGTTAGCGATCAGCTCATCGCGCTCAGCATCCGTGAGCTGGCTGCGGCGCAGAGCATCAATGGCATCGAAGTCCTTGCGCTCCTGATCCTGCTTGTACTTCTTGAGCAGCGCTTGGGTCTGCTTAGCGCCGTTCAACACGAGCTTCACGCTGGCGGTATTCATGAGGTGCGGGCTCCTTAAGCGTCGCATGGTGTGCATTACAAAACTGAGAGTTTTATCGCGCGGGTGGATATATACCCACAACTGTCTTCCCATACTATGCAAAACCAAGGCACGAGGGAGCGGTACGCGCAAAACCCCAGTTCAGGTGGATAAGCACGACACGCCACCTGCGGGCAACTCTTGGGAAGGAGTGGAAAAGAGGCGAGGTGGCGTCGGGGATAAAAACACGCCACAGCACGCATCGGTACAATCGAGCGCATGGCTAATAAGACTGCTACCGCAATTTTCCACACGAACCAGGGCGATATTGCCGTTGACCTCTTCGGCAACCACGCTCCTGAGACCGTCGCCAACTTCGTTGGCTTGGCGCAGGGCACCAAGGATTACAGCGAGCCCAACGCCTCCGGCACCAACGAAGGCCCTTTCTACGATGGCGCTATCTTCCACCGCATCATCGATAACTTCATGATCCAGGGCGGCGACCCAACCGGCACCGGCCGTGGCGGCCCGGGCTACCAGTTCGGCGACGAGTTCCACCCAGAGCTGCAGTTCGACCGCCCATTCCTGCTGGCCATGGCAAATGCCGGCCCAGGAACCAACGGTTCTCAGTTCTTCATCACCACCACCGCCACCCCACACCTGAACAACCGCCACACCATTTTCGGTGAGGTCACGGACAAGGAGTCCCAGAAGGTTGTGGCAAAGATCGGCCGTGTGGCTACCGACCGCATGGATCGCCCACAGGATGACGTGGTCATCGAGTCCATCGAGATCCAGGAGTAATTCCTCTTCGGGAATCACTTCAGCGTCCGGCGCTTTGTGCGCCCGGACATGCTAAAACCCGCTGCAGTTTGGACTCATTTACGTCCAAGGCAGCGGGTTTTTGTGTGTGCTCGCGCACGCCGCGAAGGGGAGCGCTACTTCCAGCCCATCGTCATCAACAAACCAACGATGAACAGGCCAAACCCGATCAGGTAGTTCCACGCGCCCAGCTCCTGGAACAGTGGGATCTGGTTGCCTGCGAGGTAGTTGACCACCAGCCAGGCCAGGCCCAGCAACATGAGGCCGAACATGATCACGAGGTACCAGCGCGGGGTGCCGCTGGAGTTCAGCTTCACTGGCGAGCGACGGTCTACGCTGCTAGCTGGGCTGGCGAAGTTGTCTTCGGTTGAGTTGACCTTTGACTTTGGCATTGACGTTGCGCACCTTCCGTTGTCTTCTACCGGGATCTTAGCAGCCTGCGTGGTGGACCTGCGGAATCCTCCCGCTAGAATCTATTGGCATGCGCATCCTCGTCATCGATAACTTCGATAGCTTCGTCTACAACCTGGTTCAGTACATCGGCCAGCTGGGATTTTCGGGCGAGGAATGCACGGTGTGGCGTAATAACGCCCCGGAGCTGGGGGAATCTCGGTCCGATTTGGTAGAGGTTCTTTCCTCGTTCGACGCCATCCTCGTCTCTCCTGGGCCCGGCGACCCATCCTCTGCGGGGCGAACCCTCGAGGTGATCGAGGTGGCTGCGGAACTGCGTAAGCCTTTGTTTGGAGTGTGTTTGGGCCACCAGGCCATCGGGCAGTTCTTCGGTGGCACGGTGGTGCGAGCCAACGAGCTTTTCCATGGCAAGACTTCGCCTGTGCAGCATGACAGAACCGGTGTGTTGGTGGACGTACCTAACCCGTTCCGCGTGACCCGCTATCACTCTCTGACGGTGGATCCGGCAACCTTGCCGGATGAGCTGATCGTCACGGCGCACAGCGATTCCGGAATGATCATGGCGATGCGCCACCGGGAGCTGCCGATCCACTCGGTGCAGTTCCACCCGGAATCTGTGATGACGCAGTACGGTCACCGGATGCTGGCCAACTGGTTGGCAGAGGCGGGTAATCCCGTGGATGCGGAGTTGGTAGGGCGCTTAGAAGAGGAGCACCTCGCGGTGACTGGAGCGATCTCCGCCACCGCAGATATGCTCTAGGGCTGCAACGCTTTAGGGGTCACGCGATGTGAGGCGTGACCCCTCTTTTCATTGCTAGGGCAGCAGGCTGAACGTGTAGACGTCCAGGACCACATCGCTATTGCGATCCACCTTGTCACCTGCGTGGATGGACTGCTGGGCGATTTGGTCCACGCGGGCGATATCGTTTGTCTTCACGTCCTTGCGGGAAATCTGGCTAGCGCTGCCGCGCCATCCAGCTTCCTGCAGCAAGCGGAACGCGGAATCGTAGCTCTTGCCCTGCAAGCTAGGCATCACGAACTGGTTGCCCTTGGAGACTTCCAGCGTGATCTCCGAGCCCGGTGCTAGAGATTCGCCCTCGTTACTTGCGGAGATGACCTGGCCTTCCGGCTCAGTGGAATCCACCCGGTTGACCACCACGGTGAAGCCAGCGGACTCCAGGTTGGAGCGGGCATCTTCCTCGGACTGGCCACTGACGATCGGCACGCGAACGTCTTCCGGACCAGTCGAGACAGTGATGGATACCTTGGTCCCCTTGGACACCTGAGAACCCTGCGCAGGAGACTGCGTGATCACCGCACCGGCAGGCTGGTCATCGCTAGCTTCCTCCTGAACCTGTGAGTTCAGGGTCAAGCCAGCCTTGTCCAGCGCAGCGCGTGCATCCGAAGTGTTCATGCCCGTCAGATCCGGCACTTCGGTGATCTCCTTACCGGAGGAAATCACCAGTTTGACGTTGGTCCCAGACGGTACAGACGAGCCCGCCGCAGGTTCGGTGGCAATAGCGGAACCGCGGGGGATGGACTCGTGCGTGCGCTCGGTGACGTCATAGGAAAGCCCTGCGGATTCCAAGGCACTCTCGGCCTCTTCGCGGGACTTATTCGCCACATCTGGCACGGATACGCGAGTCTCCTGCGGTGCTGCCTGTGGGGTTTCCTCATTGGAGAGGAAGTTGTAGGCAGCCCAACCGCCACCACCGAGCAGTGCGAGCACCAGCAACGTCCAGAGGATAGGAACCCAGCGGCTGCGCTGGCGATCTTCGTCCTCGTAGTCATCATCGTCGTAGTGCTCGTCATCATCGGCGTAATCGCCGGAATCGCCGTACCCATCGGCGGGGTAACCGGCCGGCGGTTGCCCGTTGCCGCCGGTGCCAGCAGCAGCGGCACCCGCGCCCATTGCGGCACCCGCTGCACCTGCGCCAGCAGCCCCGGCGAGGCCAGCGGCACGGTGGCGGGAACCTCCTGCAAAGTCATCGTCCGCATACTCTTCCGGCAATTGGTTATTGGCTGCGGGCATCACGGTGGTGGAGGGCTCGTCCGCGTCATGAGCATAGGCCTGAGCCACTAGTGGGAGTTGATCCTCGCTCAGGCGTCGAAGATCGAAGGCAAGCTGCTGGGAATCGTCATAGCGATCCTCCGGGCGCTTAGCCATGGCCGTGAGGATGATGGAATCCAACGAGAGCGCCTCGCGGTTGGAAAGATGCATCCCCTGGACCGTGCTAGGAGGGCGCGGATCATCCTTGACGTGCTGGAATGCCACGGAGAACGGGGACTCGCCCTCAAAGGGTGGGCGGCCGGTGGCCAACTCGTAGAACACACAACCCAGCGCGTAGATATCGGAGCGGGAATCCGCGGACTTGCCGCGCGCCTGCTCCGGGGAGAGGTACTGTGCGGTGCCGATCACGGCAGCGGTCTGGGTCATCGCCGCCGAAGAATCAGACAGGGCGCGGGCGATACCGAAGTCCATCACCTTCACGGCACCCGTGTTGGTGATCATGATGTTCGCAGGCTTGATATCGCGGTGGATGATGCCGGCCTCGTGGCTGAAGTGCAGCGCCTCTGCCACCTGCGACATCACCTTCGCCGCATCCGTGAGACTCATTTTGCCGTGCTCTTGGATGATGCCCCGCAGCGTTTCGCCATGCACGCGCTCCATGACGATGTAGGGCACCGAGCCATCGGATTCCGGGGTTTCGCCCGTGTCATACACAGCCACGATGTTCGGCTGGTTGAGTTTGGCGGCGTTCTGAGCCTCGCGACGGAAGCGCTCCAAGAATGTCGTATCGCGGGCCAGATCCGGCCGCATCATCTTGACGGCCACGTCGCGGGTGAGGAGCTCATCGGTCGCGGCGTACACGTCGGACATGCCGCCGGTGCCGATTTTGGCGTCTAGGCGGTAGCGTCCGCCCAAGAGAGTGCCGCGTCGGTCCACGTCTGAAGTCTCCTTGTGTACGTAGTTCTGGAATCGATGGTCAGGGAAATCGTCGCCATGCTTTGTTTGAAGCGCATGGGGTGAAAATATGTGCTGCTGTTAAAGGATAGTAAATGTAGGACTATACCTGTGGAACCTGTGTCGATTCCACGGTCGATTCGCCCTCTGCCGTTCCTTCGCCGACGGTGGTTTCGGTCCCGCTGAGGCCATTGATCAGATCTTCCAGTCCGCTGTCATCAGCGCCGGTTTCATTACCATTCCCATTGCCGTTAGAGGCACCGTTGCTATTCCCGTTTCCGTCGTCATTTCCATTGGTGGACTGCGTGGAATTGGAATTGCCCGAGTTTCCCGAGTTCCCAGAGTTTCCTGGTGTGGAGGTGGAACTGGAGGACGAAGACTCTGGTTCGGTGGTGGTTTCCGTGGTGGTACTGGTGGTGCTCGACGGAGGCTCGTAGGTGTTCTGGGTTTCTGGATCCTGTGTGGGCGTCGATTCGGATGTCACCTCGTTGGTCACGGTCAACGTTTCCGGATTCGGTGCTGGCTGATCGCTGTTAGATAGCAACAGGTAAGCAATAACGCCCAATGCCGCCAGCGCTACCGCGCCCAAGGCAATCAGTGGCCCAGCACCGTTGGAATTCTTCTTCCACGCAGGTTGCGAGTTCGCGCCAGCAGGCCGGGAACTAGTTCGTGCGACGGTAGCGCCGGCTCGCGGAGCTCCCGCACCGGCCACCCCAGCCGCACCGACGGCCGGCTTCACCGGCCCCTGCCGCGGAGGCACCGCCGTGCCGGAACCGGTGGCCACCTGACCCAGCTGCTCCGTGAACGGCTGAGAATCCACGTCCAAAGGCGGAACGGAATGAGGTTGTGGAGGACGCTGACCGTCCGCCACACACTGGATTGCCGCTGCGAGTTCCGCGCCGTCCGCATAGCGGGAGCGAGGATCCTTGCGCAGGCAGATCCCCACCAGCTCTCGGATAGGAGCGGGGATTTCTGCCGGAAGCGGAGGAGGGGCGTCGGAAATGTGCTTGATGGCCACGCTGACCGTGGACTCACCAATGAACGGCCGGGAACCAGACAACATCTCGTAGGCCACCACGCCCAACGAGTAGATGTCCGAGGACGCCTCCACCTGGGAACCCTGCGCCTGCTCCGGGGAGACATACTGGGCGGTGCCCACCACCATGCCCGTCTGGGTCAGCGGCACCGCGGCGGCGGCCTTGGCAATGCCGAAATCTGTGACCTTGACCAGCCCATCCGGCGTGATCAACAGATTACCCGGCTTGATATCGCGGTGGATCAAATGATGCTGGTGGATGGTGCTCAGACCCAGTGCCACCTGCGCCATCACGTCCAGCGCTAGTCGCGCCGGGAGCATGCGCTCGCGGGAGAGCACGTCCGAAAGCGATTCGCCCTGTACGTACTCCATCACCATGAAGCAGAAAGTGGTGCCGCTGTCAGGGTCCTCGACCTCGGCGTAATCGTAGGTCTCCACTACGTTGTCCGAGCGGAACTTCTCCGAGGTCTCCGCCTCATTGCGGAAGCGGGAGCGGAACTCCGGGCTGTCGGTGTACTCGGGCTTGAGTACCTTGATGGCCACGTCGTGCTCGTCGCGGCTATCCAACGCCAGCCAGACGGTGGACATGCCACCGCGGCCGATGATCCAGCTGAGCTTGTAGCGTTGTCCGATCAGCCGCTGGACTCTATCGATGTCTGTGCGGTCTGGCTGGCTCATTTCTGCTCCTGCTCCGCTGCGTGGATGACTGCGCGGCCGATGGGCGCTGCCACGGATCCGCCGGTGGCATCCTGTCCCGCGTTACCGCCGTTTTCCACCAGCACCGCCACGGCCACATCTGCTTCGGTGGAGAAGGCGATGTACCAGGCGTGCGGGTTGGAGTTGCGGGAATCCTCGCCGTGCTCGGCGGTGCCCGTCTTGGAGGCGATCGTGGCCTCGCCGCCAGCGTGCTGCTCGGCTTCCTTCATCAGGTCCGTCAGCTGCTCGGCGATGTTTTGGTCCACCGCACGTCCGGCTTGGTTGGGCTTGATCGTGCGCAGGGTTTCCAGGTCGGATCCGGTGATTTTGCTGATCAGGTGCGGCTCCATGCGTACACCACCGTTAGCCACGGTGGCGGCGATCACGGCGTTTTGCAGTGGGGTCAGTGCCACGTCGCGCTGGCCGATGGCGGACTGTGCCAAGGCAGCATCGTCAGGGATCTCACCCAAGCGGGATGGGGTGACGGGCAGGCCGAGGTCGTCGAGTCCCTCGCCCACGCCGAAGGCCTTGGCCGAATCGCGGAAGGCATCGGCGCCGTGGCGGGTGGACAGGTCCACGAACGCGGTGTTGCAGGACCGACGGAACGCCTCGCGCAACGTCACTTGTCCGCCACCGCCACACACCGTGCCGTTGTAATTTTCCAGCGTGGTGTTGGTGTTCGGCAGAGTGACCTCGCTGGAGCCGTCCACCATCGTGTCCGCGCTATCGCCAGCTTCCAGCGCTGCAGCGGTGGTGATCACCTTGAACGTGGATCCCGGGGGCTGGGTCTGCTGCGTGGCGCGGTTGATCAGCGGCGAATTCGGATCATTGGAGTAGCTTTCGAAAGCTGCCTGGGCGGCATCGGCGTCTGGCTGCACGATCTGCGACGGGTCATAACCCGGAGTGGATGCCATCGCGAGAACCTCACCCGTGGATGGGCGCAGTGCCACCACGGAACCGGAGTAGCCGTTGGAGGCCAGCTGATCGTAGGCAGTCTGCTGGACGTTGGGCTGCAGCGTCAGTTCCACGTTGGCGCCGGCGGGCTTCTTGCCGGTGAGTTGGTCCCAGATCTTGGTCGCGAACATAGACTCATCGTCGCCGGTCAGGATACTGTTCTGGCTGGCTTCGATGCCGGCAGCGCCGTAGCGATCGGACAAGTAGCCGGTGACGGCGCCGTAGGCGTTCGTGGTTTCTGGGTAGGTGCGGTAATAGAGGCCGTCGTCGTCGGCTTCAGATTCGGCCAGCACCTGACCACCGGCGGTGATCTGCCCGCGCTCCACGGACTTGGCTTCCAAGAATTGGCGCGAGTTCAGCGCGTTATGCGCCAGGGATTCCGTCTGGAAGGCCTGGATGAACATGAGGTTGGCCACCAGGATGATCACCAGGATGAAGGAGAACGTGGTCACTCCACGGATTGCCTTGTTCATGCCTGGTCTCCTTCGCCTTCAGCGGGTGCTGGTTGTTTTCTTTTCGACGCCAGCGCCGCCGCCTTCGAGCCCCTCGCCCCATCCGCGCTGACCTCCATGGCCGCGCGGGCGGAGTGGGAGATACGCAGCAGGATTGCCAGGAGGATGTAGTTCGCCAACAGGGAAGAACCGCCGTGGGCGAGGAACGGTGTGGTCAGGCCGGTCATCGGCAGCAGGCGGGAGACACCTCCGGTGACCACGAACACCTGAATGATCAAGGTCAGGGATAGCCCCGCGGCCACGAGCTTGCCGTAGCTATCGCGGGTGAGCATGGCGGTCTTGAAGCCACGGGAGGCCAAGATCAAGTAGAAAACCAGTACGGCTGCCAGGCCGATCAGGCCCAGCTCCTCGCCGATGGCGGCCAGGATGAAGTCCGAGTGGGCCACGGGCACGAGGTACGGGTAGCCCTCGCCGAGGCCGGTGCCGGTCACGCCACCGTAGGACATGCCGAACAGTGCTTGGGAGAGCTGGAAGCCGTTGACATCGTAGTTGCCCACAGGATCCACGAAGTTGGCCACGCGGTCCTGGATCTTAGAGGAGACCTGGTAAACACCCACGGCGCCAATGACGGCCAGACCCAGTCCGATGACCAGCCAGGAGGCGCGTCCCGTGGCGATGTAGAGCATGCCCAGCACGGTGCCGAACAGCAACAGCGCGGGGCCGAAGTCATTCTGGAAGGCCATGATCAGCAGCGCCAAGCCCCACACGAGGAAGATGGGTCCCAGATCGCGCAGGCGAGGAAACTGCAGGCCTAAAAAGCTCTTGCCCGCCACGGAGAACAGCTTGCGCTTGTTCATCAGCAACGCTGCGAAGAACAACAGCAGCAGGATCTTGGCGAACTCACCCGGCTGGATGGAGAATGGGCCAATGCTGATCCACACTGCGGCGTCTGAGTTTGTTGCGCTAGGCCAGACGATAGGCAGCGCGGTCAGGATAAGCCCGGCTAGACCCAGCACGTAGGAATAGTTCTCCAAGCTGCGGTGATCCCGCAGAAACACCAGGGTGCCGATCAGCAGGCCCACGCCGATGACGGTCCACATGATCTGCGAATTTGCCAGGGTGAGGCCGGAATCCAGATCCAAGCGGTAAATCATCACCAGACCAATGCCATTGACCAATGCGGCCAAGGGCAGCATGATCTGGTCCGCGTCCGGGGCCACGATGGAAATCGCGATGTGGGCGATCAGGAAGATGCCAATGAACCCGCCGATCAGCAGGAACACGCTTCCAGTGAGCTCGTTGCCCTGGGAAATCTCCAGCGAGATCAAGGCGACCATCACTACCAGCGCAGCCAACACCAGCAGTGCGGCCTCTGTCTTTCTCCGTAGCAGAACCATTGTCTACTTCACCTCCCGGCAGGAAACCCCCGGAGTGGTCAGATCTTCCGGAGCAGCCGAGTGCGTGGACTGGCTAGTAGAGGTATCGGTGGCGCGAGCCGTGGTGTTTGGAGCGGACGTTTCCGATTCGCTCGTGTTCCGGTCACTATTCGCTTCCGATTCCGACGTTGCTTCGGCCGAACTGCTGGCGGATGGGGAGCTGGTCTTGGAGCTATCAGAACTGTTGGATGCAGCAGGGCTACGCGTCACGCAGACCGGCAAGGTCTGCTCGGAGAGGCGCTGCACCTGCTGCACCACCGCGTCATAGTTATCTTCCGGCAGGCTCTCCAGCGCGCCGCGAGCCGCGGGAGTCAGATCTGTGGTGGCAAAGCGGTGACAGTTGTCCGTGGAGCCCTCATCCAGCAACAGCAAAGTGGAATTCTCTGTCAGGCAGACATCCTGAAAATGGCTGGACAGCTGGATTCCTAGGACCGGTTCCGGCAGCCCTCGGTTGATGACGATCCGCGAGTCTTGCTCGGCGACGTAGTAGGTGTTCTGGACCTTCTTGTACCCCAGAAACCCGGCGGCACCCACCAGCGCGAGGATGACTAACACCGCCCCCAGCGCAGCCCACAGCTTCTTGGAACGAGGCTTCTTCTGTGGGCGAGCTGCGGTGGGCTCTTCCTTGTGTGCTGCTGTGTCTGCGGCGGCAGGAGCGCTAGGAGCGGACTGTGAATTTGTGGTCCGCAGGTTGGAAAGTGCCGCCGCGCGAGACGCAGGAGAATCCGGCCGGTCTTCGTCCGCAGCCTCGCCACCAACTGCGCCGACGAGCACGGGAGAACTCGGTAGTTTGATCTTCGAATCCACGGGAGCATCCGAGTTGGCGTCGAAATCAACTACATCGGCAACCACCACGGTGACGTTGTCCGGCCCACCGCCACGCAGCGCCATCTCCACCAACTTGCGAGCGGCCTGAGCAGGCGGGAAAGCGCGCAGGATCTCGACCATCGTGTCGAAACTCACGGGATCGGATAGGCCATCGGAGCACAGCATGTAGCGATCGCCCGGCTGGGCTTCCAAAATGCTCAGCGTCGGCTCCACCGGCCGGCCCGTCAACGCCTTGAGGATCAGGGAGCGCTGCGGGTGGCTGGAAACGTCCGCGGGATTCAGTTTGCCCTGCTCCACGAGGGATTGGACGAACGTGTCATCCGTGGTGATCTGCTCCAGCTCACCATCGCGCAGGCGGTAGCCGCGGGAATCGCCCACGTGGCACAAACCAATTTCATTGCCGCGGAACAGCAGGGAGGTCAACGTGCAGCCCATGCCCGCGAGCGTGGGGTTCTCCTGGACGTGCATCGCGATGTTCTGGTTGCCCTCGTCCATGGCCGTGGCCAGGAGGGTTTCCAAACGCTCGGAGTGCTCTGGATCCTCAATCAGCGGGGAATCCAGCGGCTTGAGGGCATCAATCATGAACGCGCTGGCCACCTCGCCAGCAGCGTGCCCACCCATGCCATCGGCCAGCGCCAGCAGGCGCGGACCGGCGTACGCGGAATCCTCGTTGTTACCGCGGACCAGACCCCGGTCAGAGCAAGCCGCGTAATTCAGCGTCAATTGTGGGCTCATGCGGGGATCCTTAGTGGGGACTCGGGGATGAGGTGGTGAGTGTACACCAGAGACATTCGCCTAACCTTCCATCCGGACCAGGGTCTGTCCAACGCGAACTTCCTGACCAGCGGAAAGTTTTTCCGGCTGGTCGATGCGCTGTGAACCGATGAACGTGCCGTTGCGGGAATCCAGATCCTCCAGGAACCACTCCGGACCGCGCTTGATCAGGCGTGCATGACGGCCGGAAGCGAAGTCATCCTCCAAAACCAGCGTGGCGCTCTGGGAGCGACCAATGGTGACCTCGTTGTATCCCTGCAGCTCCAGGTGGGTGCCCATCAGCGGGCCGGACACCAGAGTCAGGGCCGTGGGCGCCTTGGTGCGCTTAAAAGGAGCAAAGCCGCGGGAGCCTTGGGAAGGCTCGCTACCCTGGACAAACGGTGCCGCAGCCACAACCGGAGCGGCAGCCTGCAGACCGGACGCGCGGTCAGCATCAGAACGCAAGGCGCGCAGGGTCATCCAAATGAAGAACCACAGCAGCACCAGGAGGCCGATCTTGGCCACTAGAAGCAGTGTGGTCTGCACGGTACTCAACTCCTCGCGAAGGGATTTTAGATAGTTACCGTGAACAGCCTAGTAGACGAGCGAGACAAGAGGGAGTGCCCTTAGCGGAATTGGACCTCAATTTCGGAATGCCCCATGACAATGAGGTCTCCATCCGCCAGCAACCAGTTTTCAATGGGGGTGTCATTCACTGAGGTGCCGTTGGTGGATTGCAGGTCCGTGAGCACGGCATCGTATCCATCCCAGGAGATCTCCGCGTGCTGGCGAGATACGCCCGTGTCCGGGATGCGCAAGTCCACGCCGTTGCCGCGCCCGATCACATTGGAGCCTTCGCGCAGCACGTGCCGACGGTCCGAGCCATCGCGCAGGATCAACGTAACCTCCGCGTGCGTTTCGTTGCGGTCGCTGGAGGCACCGGTGCGTGGATCTTCCTTGTAAACGTTGTGCGCGAGGACTTCCGTGCCCGGGTAGCTGGTGGGCTGTGCGGGCGGGTTGGTGAGTGGATCGGTGGCGTAGGCGCTCTCACCGGGGTGCTGGTCTGCCCCCTTTTCTTCCGACGCCAACTCTGCGCCCTCTGCGCTATGAGCCTGGGAAGCCGCTGGGTTATCCCACACGTAGTTGGAGCTTGGAGCGGGCTTGACGATGTCCGAGAGCTCCGGTGATGCGGAGCTTGCTGCTGCTGTTGCTCCTGCGGCGTCGGCACCTGCCGTGCCTGCTGCTTCGGCGTGGACCTGGCGGTCGCGCTCCTGCTGCTCATCGTGAGCGGACTTCAGGGAATCGTAGCTTTGCTGGTTGCGCTCAGAGCTATCGTGCGGCTGGTCATAACCAGCGCCGTGGTAACCCTCGCTGGAGGGCGCGGAGTTTGCGTCGTCCCAATTCTCCCCGGACTCATCACTACGGTGAGTTTCCCACTCATCGCGGCGATCCTGCTCGCGGCTGGAATCCGGGCGGGACTCGGAACGAGCTTCTGAACGGGACTCAGAACGAGGCGGTGCGTTGAACATCGAATCGGCCTTCAGCTGGCCGGAATGCATGCCCTCGCGGGGCTGAATGATCACCTGAACTGGGGAATTGGTGCGCCATCCGGAATTGCGGATGAAGCGCTGGAGGCGATCGGAGAGATCGTCCTCCACATCGCTGTGCTTCTCATTGAGCGAATCGAAATCGCGCTGAGAAATGTTGACAACAAAGTGGCACGGCGCCCAACGGTTGCCGTCCGGGTCCATCATCACGGAGTTCTCGGCTTGCTGCTTGAGAGTTTCGTCGATCTCCGCGGGGACTACCTCGCCGCCGAATACGCGCGCGAAGCCGTTATCCAGGCCGCGCTGAAGCGAACTGTCCAGCTTCCTAAATTTGCCAAAGAGGTCCATGTGGGGACTTCCTTTCGTTCTCGGTGCAGCCAACTGTCAGCATCACGTTTGGGCTGGTATCGGGCTATTTTTCCCAAGGTTGAGGTTCCAAGGCCATTGCGAACTTGGGCAAGGAGGGGCTTGCAAAAAGCTGCGATCCGGCTGCACGGTTACTGCATAGGATACTCAAGAACTCTCAAAAACTTTAGTGAAGGTCGATACAGGAAGCGTAACGGACGGCGCGTTCCAGACGTTTGATCTTCGGAATTTTGGGTTGCGGCGGGGAGTGTGCCGGTGTTCGCTGGGCGACTAGCACTGGGGGTGAGGCGGTATTCGTTGGGGTTTCGCTGTGTCGGATTCGGCAAGGAATCTGGCGAAGAACTAGTAAGCGGTGTGTCTAGGATACTGCAGCGCACGGCACATTTTTGTTAGTTTCTGAACCCGGTGCTATAGTTTTTCTTTGTCGCTCAGGCGATGAAACCACTCGGGCGAGTGGCGGAATGGCAGACGCGCTGGCTTCAGGTGCCAGTGTCCTTCGGGACGTGGGGGTTCAAGTCCCCCTTCGCCCACAGAAGAGCTTCAGAAGCTGAGGTTCACAAGTAGACCGGCGGTCTCTCACTCATAAGGTGCGGGCCTCCGGTTTTTGCTGGGTGGTGGTGGGTTGTCATTGCTAACAGTTCCGACGTGGCCTCGCTTCGGCGGTACCAATGCCCCCGGTGCTGTTATTCCGTTGCGCCGTTGAGCTGTTCATAGTTCTGTACCAAAACTCGATTCAGTTACTCACGTGCGCCACATTCTCTTGCGGAAATAGAACGCGCCCGTTGAGCTTTGGTACATAAGTTTGGCGGGGGTGAGCTTGGCGTCGGGAAATGAAGAAAACAAAAAACGAAACATTGAGCAGAGCGCACTAAAACGCTCCCTGCGCACGCCAAAACCGGCGCTCCCCCCAGCGCCATCAAAAGCCTCAAGGTTTTAAAGTATGTGTCCCCGTTCCCAACCCTCATTCAACGGCTGATTCCCAGCGCGGCGGTAATAATCAATAACCTGTTCAGTCGTTTTACGGGCCGTAGTACCAATTGTGAGTCGTACGGGGTGGGTTCCCTGTAGGACGAGCGACTTGAACGCTCCTGCCGATCCGCCAATCGGTGCCATATGCCAAGACTTGAGGCGCTTGGCTGCCTTATCCGCTTCGGCACGTTTTGCAAGAGCTTCTGCGGGAAACAAGACGTACAGCTTAGCGATTTTCGGCTGATGTGCTTGGGGCGGTGGCAATTCCTGCTGTGTGGATGCGGCTGGAATGTTCCGTGGCGCATGCTGGGCAATTTGGTCCGGAGCAAATCATCGGGGCGGGTCTATTGGGCATCGCCGGAATGTACTTGTTGGTGTGGTGGGGGCTTAAGCGGATTGAGTCTTGGCTGGTAGTGGCTCTGATCTCAGGGTTCTATTCAGCACTGGGGGTCGGCGTTTGTTTTGGTCTGTACGGATCACCGACAGATATCACCGGACTCTGGAGCGTTGGCATGATCTATGTTGCGATGTTATCGCTGGCTGCGAGCTTTTTGGTTGTGTTCACGATCGTGACGATCCGGAAGTCCAAGAGCTAGCTACTTCAAGGATCCGAGCTTCTACCTAGGGCGCCGCTGGGGCCAAGCCTTCAGGATCAGATTCACAATCTTTCCCCAACGTGTTTCGGCACTTTGCATTTCCCCAGGTGAATGTGACGGGTGGGAATTGGCGCGACCAGTTGGGGAAGAATTGTGAATCTGGTCGAGTGAACCGACCCGCGCGACCCGAATCGCGTACCGATCCACGTGCCGCGCGACCCGACCCGAGCCGCGTGCCGCACGAGCCGATCCGCCAAAGCATGAACCGAGCCGACCCGCCGACCTCCATGCCACCACCCACAATGAGCCGCCCACAGTGAACCGCCACAGGTCATCGCTACAGTGGACAACTGTGTGTACACCGCTGTTTCCGGATCAATATCAGGCCGCGCTCGGCGAGCGCCTGCCTGAATCTGTCCGCATCCCCCTCGATCAGTTCGATGAGTTTGCCGAATCCGAGGAGCCTAACCAGCTCACCCACAAGAACCGCGAATTGTGGGTCCGATCAGTACCGATGCCAGGTGGCGAAGGCCCTCAGTACGTGTATTCCATGGTCTTCATCACCGAGCACGGCGTTACGGTGGTTGACCCCGGATGGCCGGATCGCGATGATTTTCGTGCAAGCATCGCCCAACCCCTCAACGATTTCCTCATCCAACGTGGGCGCAGCATTCAGGACATCAAGGCAGTTATCGCCACCCATGCGCACCCCGATCACCTGGGTGCCGCCGGTCCGCTAGCGCAGCTCGCGAACGCCAAGCTCGTGATGAGCTCCCGCGAATGGACATCCGTCGAGCAGGCGCGCGGTGATCGGCCCGCCAACCCAGACAGATTCGCGCTGACGGAGGAAAGCATCGGCGCGCCCGCAGGCGCCCTTGACCTGGACAAACTCCCCGGCGCCAAGGAGACCAAAGGTGCTAAAGACGCCAACACTTCCACCACCCGTGACCGCTGGTTCTTCCCAAAGCAGCGCCCCGATGTCTTGCTCGAAGACGGCGACCGCCTGGATCAGCTCGACATCCCAGAGCTCAGCGACCTGCCTTGGGAGGTCGTCATCACGCCCGGGCACACCGACGGCCACATGTGCTTGATCGACCGCGCGCAGAAAATCCTCATCGCCGCTGATCAGATCATCCCCACGATCTTCCCCGGAATTGGCCTGTCTGTGGCGCCCGCGCCGGGCAATCCTATTGAGCAGTACTTGGACTCTCTTGTGCGCATCAGCGAATTCGACGATTATCGCGTCCTGTCCGGCCACGGCTACTGCTTCACGGATCTCCCCGCCCGGATCGAGGAAACTGCCCAGCACGTGCTGCGGCGCGCTCGCGAAGTGCAGAACATTCTCTCGCAGAATGAAAAGGGGGAAGCTGTGAGCGTGTGGAGTATGGCGTCGAAAATGACATGGTCGGCGGGGTGGGATGGCATGGTGAAGTCGCCGCGGCTGCTCTCCGGGCTGCGGCAGACGATGATGTACCGCGACCTGGTGCAGCGGGTGGGGCTGGACAAGTGGGAGCGGCTTTTCGCGTGATGCCGGAGCGTGCAAAATTCGCGCGCGGTGGATCGCCGGTAGTCTGGCGGCATGACTGCACTTAGGGATATTTCACTGTTGATTGCGCGCGTCATTCTCGGCGTGGTGCTTATTGCGCATGGTTGGCAAAAATACAATGACTGGACCGTGGAGGGCACCGGCCAGAACTTCGACAAGATGGGTGTGCCCAGCCCGGAGCTGGCTGCGCAGTTCGCGACCTACTTTGAGATCGCGGGCGGCGCACTGCTGATCATCGGTCTGCTGGTGCGGCTGGTCGGCCCGATTCTGTTCGTGGAGATGGCTGCGGCGGCGTGGTTCGCGCACCGCGACGGCGGCATCTTCGTGGCCGACGGTGGCTGGGAACTGGTTGCCGTGATCGGCGCTGCGGGTCTGGCGTTGGCAGGCGCGGGCGCTGGCCGTATCTCCTTGGATTACCTGTTGGCGACCCCTTTTCGTCGACGCAAGGAGTCCAAGCTGGCAAAGAAGAATGCCGAGGCTCACGGTTATGTCGATCCGGCGTCCGGTACGGGGAATTCTGCGTATGCAGGAGCTGGCAACGGTCCGGTCGCCGGAACGGGCGCGGCAGCGGGAGCTGGCAACGGAGCCATGGGCAACAATCACGTGGCGCATGGCAAAAACACCGGCAGCTTCGGCGCCGCGACGGATCGCAACTTTGCCCAAGAGGATTACAGCGATGCTAAGACCACCGCGTTTGAGCGTCCTCAGACCGGGAACTCCGATGGCCACGGCATCGCCAACAATGCTGCTCGCAAGGTAGATCCCAATGCCCCCACCACGCAGTGGCCAGGCGATACCCGTAAGAAGTAGTTAGCCCTTCACCCCGTTAAGCTCATTCGGCGTTTCCGGCAGCTCCACTGTCTTCACCACCTTGCCCGTGGCGATATCCACCTTGTGGATCTTGTTCGTCGCGGGTTCTGTCACGTAGGCGTACTTGTCTTGGACGAAGAGGGTCGGGAGGGGATCTTGCCAGGTCTCGGACTCTTTCCATTCCTTGACCACGGGGTATTCGCCGGTTATTTCACCGGAGGTTGGGTCGAGTTTGCGCAGCGTGCCGTCGGTGCCCAGCACCAGCGCCTCACCTTCTGGCCCGCGGCCTAATGACCGGAAGCTGTAGGAGGCCTTCACGTCCACCACGTGCATGGTCGAGGTCTTCGTATCGGTCAGCGTGACGCGAGGGGGGCGTCCAACTCCTGGATAGATCCGTCACCGTCACCGAAAATGAGCGTGCGCTTGCCTTCATTCACCACGTGACCTGGCTTGGTCGCGGAATAGACGGTGTCTGTCAGCAGCGGTTCGGTGGTGTAGCTGTGGGTGTGGTCGCCATGTGGTTCGGTCCAGGAGCCGGCGTCGAAAACACGAAATCCTTCCTTCGGGAGTCAGGCAGACTGCGGCCATCGCCCAAGGGGTTGAGGCGGTTGAAGCCGTCGAGTTTCGAGTCATCGAGGACTTCGAGGGTTTTGGCGTCGAGGGTCAGCAGGCCGCCGTCGTAGGTGGTGACTAGGCGCGGGGTGGGTCCTGCGGCTTCGGATGGTGGGGTTTGTGTTTTTTGTTCCGACGCCACTTCTGCGCTTCCGGTGTTGCTTTCACCTGCGGAATTGCTGTTGTTGGGGTCCGTGGAGCAGGCGGTCAGGGTCAGACCGGTGGCCGCGAGTGCTGCTATGAGGCGGATTGGGGTGCGCGATGGGCGCGAGGTCAAGGTCATGAGGTTATCTCCCTTAGTGACATCAATGTTCAATTAGAAAGGGAGAATAGTGCAATGAACCCCCGTATTGAATACAGATTCCAATACGGGGGTGATGGGGAAGAGTTGGCGAGAACAGTCAGAGAAGACCGGCAAGAGCAACTGAGCAGCGATGGCGCGCTACTGGCCGAGTTCCCTCTTGCGTTCGTAGGCCTGCTGGATGCGCTTCTGTCGCTCTGCCTTGTGCTTTTCCTCCAGCTCTTCGTAGATTTCTTCTTCTGAATCGTCGAGGCCGATGATTTCGCGAGCGACCCATGAACCAATGGCGGCGACTGGGAACACGATCCACCATTTATCAGTGATTTCCGTGAAGATGCCCACGAACATGATGATGATCGCGATACCCCACAGGGCAGCGTCAATCGTGTTGACCAGCTTCCCCTTGCGGCGAACCTCTTGGAGCTCATGCTCGGCCTCGAGGGGAGAAACGTCCTGGGCCGACTGTGATTCTGGCGCTGTTGCGGCAGGCAAGTCTGCGATCAGCGCATCAAGTTCAGATTTGTACATGGCCTGGGCAGCTTGGCCTGTCCGATCTTCAAACTCCTGGACGTTTAAATAGCCACTAGCAAAGCGCTCTGAGAGTAGATCGATGGCGCGGGAGCGCTCAGGGTCGCCGATGCGCATTTCCGGAGTGTTTTCCATGGCCGCAAGCTCCCTTTCTAAAAATTTTAGGAATATAACGATTGTATCAAGTTGTAACCGTCGTGCGCTGGGGAAACGAACGTCGGAAAGGCCGAAAAGGCCAGCTAAATGAGGGTTCTGAAGCGCAAATTGGCTTGACAGGGCGCGGGGGAGCTCCCGTAGTTTGGCTCGCCATGGGTCGCCGAGGACCTTCCCGGCAGTGCCCCGCACGTTCAATGCGAAATTATTCGAAGGAGTGCACAACACTCATGCAGAACAAGACCGCAAAGACAGTACGTAACCTTTTCGTAGGATCTGGCATCGCAGCTGGACTCGCTTTGGCCGCAGCCCCACAGGCAGGCGCGGCGACGGTCGCGCAGTGGGATCAGGTGGCCGCTTGTGAGTCCGGTGGAGACTGGTCCATCAACACGGGCAACGGCTACTACGGCGGTTTGCAGTTCTCCCAGCAGACGTGGGACGGCTTTGGCGGCCAGCAGTATGCGCCATCCGCTGACCAGGCAACCAAGGAACAGCAAATTGCCGTTGCCGAGCGAGTTCTGGCACAGCAGGGCCCAGGTGCATGGCCTAACTGCGGCGGCCCTCTCGGGTAAATCCGCCCGCTATTGCCACGAATGACAGGCTTTCTGCCTGCAGTTTGTGGCCAGTGGGGCTCATGGGATTACCACAACTTTCTCCAACCATGCTTGGCTAATCTGTAGCATCGGTACGTAAAGCGCGAGAAAATCGCACACGAAAGGAAACTCTCATGAGCAACCCACACAACTACAACGATGACCAAACGCGACAGTTCCGGCCATCTCAGGACGGGTACTCAGACCAGCGCGGCTACCCGCAGGACGGCTACGGCGGTTATCCCCAAGACAATCACGCACAGGGACATCAACAGGCTCCGCCTCAGCAAGCTGCTTATCAGCAGCAAGGTGATCCGGACTGGGGCAAGAAGCAGAAGTCTGGCCTCATCGCAGGCCGTTTCGATGCCACCAAGGTCATCGTCAACCTGATCGTCCTCGGTGTGCTCGCGGCAGCAGTGACCTTCGCGGCTGTGTTTGTGGTGGATCTACTGCTGAGCCAGTTCACCGGAGTGAGCTCCGGCGGCGTGGGCACGGCGATTGTCACTGGTGTCATCGCTGGCATCGTCGGTGTTCTCGCTGGTCTGCTGTACATCCCCGTGGTGGGCACCGGCAATGAGCACCTCTATGGCCTCGCGGTGATTGCGCTGGCCGTGGTGGCCGCGATCGTGTGGGTGCTCCTCGGCGGATTGCTCGACGGCGACTGGCGCACGCTCATTACTCTCACCGGGATCATCGCCACGGCGATGACGGCCTACGCTTCCCGGCAGCGTATCGAGGCTGCCGACGTGCGCGGAGGACGCTACTAAGCGGCATCGTTTAGCACTAAAGCCCTTCACCTCAGATCCTGATTGCTGAGGTGAAGGGCTTTTGCCATGTTTCCAACTAGCCCAGGTACTCCTCCGGAATATCCAGCGCTAGTAGATCCTCCCGCGTCCTATCGGACTTCTCCAGCACCTGCTGGCACACAAAGCGCATCTGATCCCGCGGATCAGGGATCCGGCGCTGTTCAGACATCAGCACCGTCAAAACTTCCGGCCGGTCCTTGAACACGTGCCACACCAGCGTGGTGGCCAGGGATTCCAGGACCAGGCCGTTGGCGTGCTTTGCCTGTTGCGGGGCGTCGACACGCTTGCCGCCACCACGAGGACGCGCGTGCAAAGACTGCTGCCCGATGCCCACTACGGACCCATCGCGGTTCTTAATCACGCAGGTACAAGGAACGTTGCAGTAACCGTCCTCGGCGACGGTATCTCGGACCCACTTTTCTAGCTCAGGCGTGAACTCCACGTCCATATATGCGCCGTTGCGGCCAGGGGCCAAGTACTGGAACGTGCCCGTGCGGGTCCACACCTCATAGTCCTTGCCCAACACGCGAGCGATGATGGTGCCGAAGAGGAAATCGGTCATCGCATACAGGGTTCCACCGAAGGCAGCGCCGTGCATATTCGCATTCCACGGCGCTAATTTCAGCTCCACGCGGGCGGCGCGCCAGTCCTGGCTAATGTCCATGATGCGCACGCCGGAACCAGCCAGCGGAGGCCAAGCGTTCATAGTGTGGCGTAGGCGGTCCGGCGATTGCATGGCCCATGCGGTGATGGTGGTTGGCAATCGGGCGATCGACTTCTGTGCGTCGCGCAGTGCAGCGCGGGGATTTTGAAGCAACTTCATTTGCACGAGTCTACCTTTTTGGCGGTGGCGTCGGATATAAAAATGTAACCTTGCGCCCATGGACACGGTAACCATCACCACGGACGACGGCCACCAACTGGTAGGCCAGTTGCTCCTCCCAGAGACAGACTCTGAAGATACGCGCGCGGCCGTGGTTCTCCACCCAGCAACGGGTGTTAACCAGCACCTCTACCGCAAGTTCGCTGAGCACCTCATCGTCCGCGGTTGGCCCACGCTCATCTACGATCTGCGTGGTTCCGGGCTCAGTGAGCAACCTGGCGATGCGAAGAACAAGGACATGAAGATGTCCGATTGGATTCTTCACGACGTCCCCTCGGCCACACGCTGGCTGCAGGAGCGCTACCCAGATCGGAAGATCCTTGCCGTGGGCCACTCGGTGGGCGCGCACGGCATGATCGCCACCCAGCGCGATACCCACGTGGACGCGATGGTGATGGTCGCTGCACACGCGGGCATCACCCGTCTGATCAGTACGTTTGCAGAGCGCCTGCGGATCGGCGCGGTGTTCAACGTGGTCACGCCGCTGACCTACCGCTTCCTGGGTTACGTGCCCGTGGAAAAGCTCGGCATAGGTAGATCCATCCCCGCCGGCGTCATGCATCAGTGGTCCGGGTGGTCGCGAAAGCGTGGCTATTTCTTTGACGACGACACCCTCGACCTGACCCAGCGCTTCCACCAAGCCACGGGACCGCTGCTCTCGCTTGTCTTCACCGATGACCTCTGGGCCAACCGCACCGCAGTGGACGTCTTGACGGACAAAGCAACGCAAGCGCAGGTAGAAAAGGTGGACGTGCCCTGCGGAAAGTCCACGGAAAACGGCCCAGTGGGGCACATGGGCTTCTACCGTTCGGCAAATAGCCCGCTGTGGCCGATTGTCTCTGATTGGTTGGCAGCACAGCTGGACTAGAATCAGGACGCATGTCTCATACTCTGCAGCATGACTCTGCGGCGGACGCGCGCGTTGTGGATGATCCGCAGATGTCCCCGCGCCTGCCACTGTTGGTTCAGCGGTTGGCGCCCGTGGTTTGGATCGTTGGCCTAATTTCCTTGGCCGTCAACATGTACCAGGGCTTTGATCATGCCCAGCACTCATTCTTGCTGGATGTGGGCGTTTTCCGCGACGCTGGGCGGGCTTTGCTGGATGGCAATCCGCTGTATTCCGATGACTTTCCCACCCGCAGTGGTTTCCGTTTCATCTACCCGCCGTTTGCTACATTGCCGTTCGCTCCGCTGGCGTGGTTGCCCGAGGGTCTCATGGAGTGGTTGTGGACGCTGGGCACGTTTGCTGCGGTGTTCGGCGTGATTGCGATGGCTACCTACCGCGCAGGTTTGGGGCGTGGGGTGGATGCTCCGGCGTCTGTGCAGGAGAAGGCATCGATTCTGACTCGTGGCACGTGGTGGATTTGGGCGCTGGCTTTGACTGGTTGCGCCATCAGCTTGGAGCCGATCACCTCCCACGTGATGTACGGCCAGATCAACATTTTCCTGGTGTTGCTGGTGACTGCGGACGTCCTGGGCTTTGTGCCGCGCAAGGTGCGTGGGTTGGGCATCGGCATCGCTGCGGGTATCAAGATCACCCCTGCCGCGTACGCGTTGATTTTCCTGGTGCGTAAGGACTGGTGGTCGCTGGCGCGCTCGGCCGGGTTCTTCCTGGTCACGGCGGTGATCGGCTTTGCTGTTCGCGCTCAGGATTCTTGGTATTTCTGGACGGTTGAGTTCTTCAATCCGGATCGTGGCGGTGCGCCACCGTATGTCAGCAATCAGGCGCTGACCGGGTTGCTTTCCCGCGGTGGCATGGATGAGGATCTGGCGCACACCATCATGGGCCCCGGGTTCCTGGTGTTCGCGGTGCTGAGCATCATTGGTGCTTGGAAGTTGGAAAAGGCTGGTCGCCCGGTGGATTCATTGCTGCTGGTGGTGCTGGGCATCGTGGTGGCTTCGCCGTTGGCGGTGACGCACCACTGGGCCGGCGTGGTCTTGATGTTCGTCCTGCTATTCCGCCCGTTGAACAAGTGGGTCTTGGGGGCGCTGGCGCTATCTATCGTGGCGCATTTCTTCGGGTGGTACACGATCTACGGTGACGATTATTACGAGGCCGTCGACCTGCAAGGATTGGTGTTCCCGGAGTATTTCCTGGCTAATGCGCAGGGCATCACCGGCGTGCTGTTGTTCTTCGCATTATTCTTCACTGCGCTCAAAACACCGTCCCAGGCTGGTCCGCGAGACGGCGCACACAGCGGGCGTTCGATTAGTTCCACCACCAGCGCCTAGTTTGTCTCAGGCGCCGATAGAAATAAGGTATGCAGTTTTCTCGTGTTGTGATTGATCGTCTCCGCTGGGTGCGGGCAGGCGTGCTTGCCGGGCTGGTCGCGGTGAGTTGCGTCCTTGTGTCTGGCTGCTCGGCGGTGCTTGATGAGCTTGGATATTCGACGCCAAGCTCCATCACCACCCTGCCCAATTCCGAGCCCCAGCAGGAGGGCGGCCTAGAGGATCCGAATGCTTCTCCCTCGCCTAGCTCAGTGGATACCCCAGAACCTTCCCCCGCCCCGGTGGAAGAGGAGCTGGATGAGGGCGAGTTAGGCGTCGGGAATCAGGGCGATCACGCCACCGCGATGCGCAACCTCCTGGCCACCTTGGAGGTTAAGGGGAGGGCGCCGAAGACGGGCTACTCCCGCGACCAGTTTGGACAGCGGTGGAAAGACATCGACAAAAACGGCTGTGACCAGCGCAATGACGTGCTGCAGCGGGACCTGCACAACATTGATGCGCCGAAGGGGTGCAAGGTGCTCAGCGGTGTGCTGGAGGATCCGTACACCGGCACTACGATCAACTTCCTGCGCGGGCAGGACACCTCTGCGATGGTGCAGATTGATCACGTGGTGGCCATGGCTGATGCGTGGCAAAAGGGCGCCCAGCAGCTCTCGGCGGAGCGTCGCGAGCAGTTCGCCAATGATCCGCTGAACCTCCTGGCGGTGGATGGTCCAGCAAACCAGCAAAAGGGTGCGGGAGATGCGGCCACCTGGCTACCGGCGAACAAGGCGTTCCGTTGCCAGTACGTGAGCATTCAAATCCAGGTGAAGGCGGAGTACCAGCTGTGGATCACGCCCGCTGAGCACGATGCCATGGATCGGGAGTTAGGGCGCTGCTAGCAGCTTTGTGGATTTGACTCCCAGGAGTGACGGACCAGCTGCTCGAGGACGTTCATATCAATGTCCTCGAGCTTGTTCACGTACAAGCACCCGGCGCCGCGTGAAAAACGCTTGTGCGCCAAGGCTGGTCTATCGCCGCGGAGTTGTCACCGTCTTATCCCCGGGGATCCAGAACCGCAGTGGCGCGTCCGCATTTTTGGTGATGCCAATGCGTGGACCCACTCGAAACTCGGGCACGCTGACACCCTCGTGGAGATAGAGGGCATTGTCCGAAACGGGCTGATCAAGATCAAAAGGCTCCTCCACCTGCCCCACCTCAAGCCCATTGAGGTTCAGGTCAAACCCCATCGCACTGCCGAGATTCCCTGGTCCGCGCGCGAGTGCTTCGTCAACAGGCTTTGTGCCCCTTCGCTCGCGCACCACGTCCATCCCTGCGAGCACCCGTGCGCCGCGCAGCAGCACTCCGCCTGCGGTGCCGTCTGGACTGCACACGAGGTTGCCCGCTCGGTGGATGCCGTAGCTGGCATACACGTATAGGTGGCTGGGTGGGCCGAACATGGTTGCGCACCGTGGGGTGAGACCTTTGTATGCGTGCGATGCCGGATCCGCCTCCCCCAGGTAGGCCTCCACCTCAGTGAGTTGCACGGCCACGGGTCCGTGGCGGAGTACCGCCCCGAGAAGCTGTGGGGCGACGATATCGGCTGGCTGTCTGAAGTCGATCATGGGCTAACCCACCAGCCGAACCAGCGCCACGCCCACCAGCATCACCAGCAGTCCGGCGATTTTCGCCTTGGTCACCGGCACGCGCGGCGCTCCCATCAGCCCAAAGCGATCCACCAGCAGGGAGCCCACCATCATGCCCAACAGTGTGGCGATGACCGTCATTCCGGTGCCGATTTGAGCCACCATAATCGCCTGGGTGGTGACAAAAATCGCGCCGATGAAACCGCCAATCCACATCCACGGCGGGTTCTTTTCGCTTTGCGCATCCTTTTCATGTGAAGCCGGAAGGCGCTTGACCTTCAGCGGTTGTCTGCCAAAAATCACCAGCACGGCAAGCACTGCCACGCCCACCGCGAAGCTGACCGTCGCGGCACGCACGGGTGAGTTTAGAAGCTGGCCGAGGTGGGAATTGATCGTCGCCTGTGCTGCAACGAAGCCGCCGACGCACACGCCGAGGAGTCTCCACAGCCACACCTGCGGGCCGCGCATGGCGTGTGATTCGGGTGAGTTTGGCGTCGAAATAGAAGATGAAGAAGCGGCGCGGCGTGGACGAACTACACCCACGGCGATGAGCACGCCCAGAATCACCAGTACAGCACCCAGAATGCGCGGCGCGGTGAGGGAAGATTGCGGAGCATGGAACAGGCCAAAGTGGTCGATGATCAGGCCAGATATAATCTGCCCGGCGATCGGCAACACCACCGTCTGCAGCGCGCCAAGGCGCGGGAAGAGCAGGATATTTCCCAGGAGCATGGCCACGCCCGCCACGCCGCCCAACCAGATCCACCAAGGTGCAGAGCCGTAGTCCGGACTGGTGCCGCCATGCAGGTCGATGATCCCGGGAAGCACCGCGCCCGTCGCCACCAAAGAAGCGACCGTGAGCAGGGTAAACCCGATGGAAAACGAGTAAAAGATGGCGGAAATTGGGGCGCCGACGCTCAACTTCAGCCTGGTGTTCGCCGCAGTTTGGATGGGGAGAAGGCAACCGACGAGGATTCCGCACGCGACCAACAACATAGATCGAACTATAGTTCCCGCACTATGCGAGCGGGGAAGTGGTGGGTAGAGGGTGCGTTGGGCAAAATGTCCTAAAAGTGGACAGCTTGGTCTATTCTGGGGCACGATACCTTTCAACCTTGCACTCGACGCGCACCATCGCTCGAGTTGCACTCCGATACGCACCAAAGGAGCCGCCATGGCAACGGACAACGCTCAGGCGAACAACTCGGGCTTCGATACCGCAGCAATTCACGCGGGCTATGAGCCAGACCAGGCCATGGGATCCATCAACGTTCCCATCTACGCCTCCACCACGTTTGCGCAGAACGCCCCCAATGTCTTGCGCGGAGGTTTCGAATACGGCCGCGTGGCCAACCCCACCGTCGCCAGCCTGGCCAAGACTATCGCGGCGCTGGAGGGCGCGGAGTTTGGCAAGGTCTTCGCCTCCGGCATGGCCGCCACGGACATTATCTTGCGCGCGATCCTGCGCCCCGGCGATCACCTGATCATGGGCCACGATGCCTACGGTGGCACCTATCGCCTCATCGATTCCGTCTTTACCCAATGGGGTATCGAGTTCAGCGTGGTAGACACCACTAAGCCGCAGCAGGTGGCAGACGCACTGCGGGACAACACCAAGGTCGTCTGGTTGGAGACCCCCACCAATCCGCTGCTGGCCATCACGGATGTGGCCGAGGTGGCGCGCAAGATCAAGGGATCCGACGCCACGCTCATCGTGGACAACACATTCTGCAGCCCCTACCTGCAACGCCCTCTCGAGCTCGGCGCGGACGTGGTGGTGCACTCGACCACCAAGTACATCGGTGGCCATTCGGACGTGGTCGGCGGGGCAGTCGTGCACAACAGCGCCGAGTTGGATGAGGCGGTCGATTTCCTCCTCGGTGGTGCGGGGCCCATCGCCTCTCCTTTCGACGCCTACCTGAACGCACGTGGAGTCAAGACCCTGGGCGTGCGCATGGACCGGCATTGCCAGAACGCGCAGACCATCGCGGAGTTCCTAGAAGCACGCGAGGAAGTTGCCGAGGTGCTGTACCCAGGACTTGAATCGCACCCGGATCATGAGATCGCTGCACGCCAGGGCACCGGAAAGGGCTTCGGCGGAATGATCTCCGTGCGGATGGGCAGCGAGGAAGCTGCGCTGAAGTTCTGCCAGTCCACGGAACTGTTCTGCCTTGCCGAGTCCTTGGGCGGCGTGGAATCCCTGCTGGAGCACCCCGCAACGATGACCCACCAGTCTGTGGCCGGCTCCCAGCTGGAGGTTCCTCGTGACTTGGTGCGTCTGTCTGTGGGTATCGAAAATATTGAGGATCTGTTGGAGGATGTTGAAGCTGCACTGGAGAAGCTGTAGCCATTTGCGGGTAACCTCGGGTACATGTCTGACAACACTGAAAACCAGTCCTCGTCTTATGATCCGAACCGCGTTACTCACATCCGCCCGGAGCGCCCGGCGGAAGTAGGAGTAATCAATGCTCTGGTGATGCAGGCCTTCGCCGATAATCCCGGTGGAGACGGACACCAGAGCTTCATGGTGGAAAAGCTCCGCGATGCAGGTCAGCTGACCTTTAGCTTCGTGTCCATCAACGAAGGTCGCCCAGTGGGACACGTCTCCGTGCTGCCCGTCACCGTCACCACCGATCAGGGCAAAACGGAAATCTCTGACGTCTACGCCATCGGCCCCGTGGCAGTTCTTCCTGATCTGCAGGATGCTGGCCAGGGCGCTGCGCTGGTCAACCACGCTGTGGGAGCACTGCACGGCCTCGGCGCCAAGGCAGTTGTGGCCTATGGTTACGAAGATTTCTTCTCCCGCTTCGGATTCACCCAGGCCGAAGGCCTCGAGTTCCCCGCCGGTGATTCCGCCAAGCTGCAGATCCTTAACCTTACCGAGGATGAACTGACCTCCGGCACGGTGACGTACCCAGAGGCATTCGAAGCTGCGCTCTAAGCGTTAGTTGTAGCCCAGCTGGTCGAAAATCTGGGTCATCTGATACTCGCCACCTTGGACATATTCGATCCGCAGACTCACTGCCTGGCTCGGATTGGCGATGATCAGCGTCTGCATGCCTGACTCGTTGCCCACCATCGCGGCGAAGTTATCTGGAGTATCCGAAACGATGCTGTGATGCGCGCTGTCCTTGGCATCACTGACCACACTGTTGGTGTAGTTCGCGTCATCCAGCACATCGATGGACTCTAACGCCCAAGCGGAATCTGCCGCTCCCGTGCAGTTCACACCGCGCAGGTAGTCGCCTGATTCCTCATCGTCGCCAGGCTGTTCCAGCGTGAACCCAGATTCCTCGCACTCCGCGAGCCACCCATCGAGGTTGACTGGCAGATTCTTGCGGAAGTAATCCGGCAGAGAGTCATCCGCCGCGTTGGTGCGTAGCTGCGCGCTGGGAAACTGCGGTGAATCGTCGCTGTTCGGCGCCAAGCCTTGCGTAGATTCCGAACTGCTTTCAGAGCTACCAGGGCTGGTATCGCCATCGCTGTGGGCGACGATGGAGAAAACGAAAGCTCCCACATAAATCATCACCACGATCACCGCCAGAACAATGAACGTGATCAGCGCGGGAATGTTGGCCTTGTGCGCGGTACCGCCTGGTGGCAGGCCATATTGATTCTGCCGGGGATCGATGTTGGCGGGCTGTTGAGGGAAAGGCTGACCCTGCCCAGGGGGCGTGGAACCATGATGGTGATATCCGTGGGGATTGTGGTTCACTTGCGTACCTCCTGGGCGGGCAATCCGTTTAGTTGACGGAGTAGCCCAACTCCTTGAGGACCTTCTTCATGGTGTCCTCGGTCATGTATTCCACTTCCAGGACTACACCCTTGTCTGGGTTGGAAATAATCAGCGTATCGGTGTTGTAATCGCCGTCCATCGCCACGAAGCTGGACGGTTCATCCTCGATGATCTGCTGGTACTCGGAAGACTTCGTCCGCTCCACCACGTTTGCGGCGTACTCGGCATCGTTGATGAAATCGATGCTGCGGAAAGCCCACTCGTGGTTCTTCGCACCCTTGCAGCTGTAGCCGTCCATATCGCGATCAGCGGACGAATCATCTTCGTACTGCAGGGTGAAGCTGACCTCTTCACATCCGTAAACCCAGTCCGAAACATCCTTTGGAAGATCGGTCTTGAACTTAGCGGGAAGGGAATCATCTGCTGATCCGTAGCCCTCGTAGCCGCTGTCGCTGGAGCTACTAGCGCTGGAATCGGAGGTCAGGCTGTCCTCCCAGTTGCCTGACTCCTCCGAGGATTCAGAAGAGGAAGAACTGGATTCGGAAGCGGAGGGGTCAGTGTTGTCGTCGTTACCAACGAACAGGAAGTACGCACCCACGATGAGGGCAATGACCAGGATCAGGGCGCCGATGATCAGGCCCACGCTCTTGCCGCTACCGCCGGAATTGTTGTTCATCGCGCCATACGGCTGGGCGCCACCGGGCTGGCCGTAGGGGTACTGGCCCTGCTGGCCAAAGTTCTGATTCTGTGGGCCTCCGAACTGTGGGTTCTGGCCCGGCTGGTTCAGTTGTCCGGGTTGGTTCGGCTGATTTGGGTAGCCTTGCGGGCCGCCAGCGAAACCCTGTTGGCCTGGCTGCCCGAAGTGTGGCTGACCTTGTTGTTGACCCGGCTGACCGAAACTGCCCTGGCCCGGCTGTGGTTGCTGAGGCTGGCCGTAACCTGCCTGCCCGTAACCCTGCTGACCCTGATCGCCCTGCCCATAGGACTGCTGGCCAGGATGCTGCTGGCCGAAGCCGGACTGCGAGTTCTCGTTGCCCTGAGAACCGTTGCCATTGGCGGAGTTATCGCCATTGCCATTCGAGGTAGGACCGTATGGATTATCGGACATTACTTCTCCTTTATTGGATGTCCATCAGGGCAGAATGTGCAGGGGAGACGACCAAGCCAGTGAAAATCGTCACGGTCAGATTCACGGCACTGTGTGGCGCGCGTGAAAATAAAAATTGAAAAACTTATTGGTACCTAACGATATAGGCCGATTCTCAGGTTCGCTTTACAAAGTGCAAAACACCCCTCTGAATGGGGAGCAAGGAGTGCCTCGTGGCCGGTCGGAGCACGTAGAATCGCGTGGCATGAGCGCACTGAAGAAGTACAAGTCCCTTTCCACGGACGGTCGTTGTGCCGTTGTCACCGGCGCGAGCGCAGGTATTGGTGCTGCTACCGCCGAGTTTCTAGCCGCGGACGGGTGGCACGTTGTACTTGCCGCGCGCCGGGAGGAGAAGTTGCGCGCGGTGGAGGCGCGCATCGCAGCGGATGGTGGGAAGTCCAGCGTTCTTGTTCTCGACGTCACCAATCAACAATCCATCGATGAATTTGCCCAGAACTTGGAAGAGGTCACCGCTGGGCGGGGTATTGATCTTCTGGTGAACAATGCAGGTGGCGCTCGTGGACTGGACTCGGTACTCGAGGCTGACCCGGCGGATTGGCGCTGGATGTATGAGTCCAACGTCATGGGCACCTTGCAGGTCACCCGCGCGCTATTCGGCCAGCTCAAGGACACGGATGCCCCACAGATCATCAATGTGGTGTCCATGGCGGGCCGCGCGGCCTACCGCGGCGGGGCAGGCTACAACGCGGCGAAGTTCGGCGAAACGGCACTGACAGACGTGATGCGCATGGAATTCGCTGAACACGGAGTGCGCGTATGCCAGCTGGATCCGGGCCGAGTGGCCACGGATTTCTCAGTGAATCGGTTCAAGGGTGACGTCGAAAAGGCAAACAAGGTCTACCAAGACAACCTGAACCTGACCGCCGAGGACATGGCGGAAACGGTGCGCTGGTTGGCTTCGCGACCACGCCACATGGACGTGGAGACGATCCTGATCAAGCCGCTTGATCAGGTGTGATGTTGGCTATTTGAGGGTGACGGCGGTGCCGGAGGCGGTGACCATGATCATGCCGCCCTGGCCAAGGGACTCGTAATCGATGTCCACGCCGACCACTCCGTGAGCGCCCAGCTCGATGGCACGCTGGACCATTTCGCCGAGGGCCATCTCGCGGGCCTGCATGATCTCGCCCTCGTAGTTGCCGGAGCGGCCGCCGACGATGTTGCGGATGCCGGCGCCGATGTCCTTGAACATGTTGATGCCCACAACGGTCTCACCTGCGACGATGCGGATGTATTGATCGATGGTGTGGCCTTCGACGGTGTTGGTGGTGGTGACGATCATGGTGGTGGCCTTTCTGTGGTTGCTTGGAGTTCGGGTTTCTGGCGCGATGTTACTTGGTTGAGTGGATTGTGGCTTGCGGTTCAGCGGGCACGGCTCTGCGGTGTTCGAGGTACATGGATGGATCACCGATGAAGAAATCGAATAAGCCATTGCTGACTGGTTGTTCGAGGTGAAGCTTCATCTCAACCACATTCACTGGCTTCGCATCTTTCCCAGGCATTTGGGTATCGCGGGAAGACGAAGGGGAAACCTTCCCGAGATAAAAGAACGCCGTGTTGTCCTTGTCTGACTTTTTCACAAGTAAGTGGAGGTCAGCTTCGCCACGGATGATCTTGCTCTCTGTTGGGCTGCCCATGGTTCGCTTTGATTTTGTGAACCAGCGCATGAGTGACGGGTCGAGAAACTCATCCTCATATTTCGTGGTTTCTGAGATCGCCTCATCTTTGTGATAAGTGACGAAAATTGGGCAAGTCATGGTTGCCTCGTCGAGCTTGTATCCGCCGATATTTTGCGGAATGTCAGACTTATTCCAGTTGAGAAGACGGGTGACATCCTTGCGGGAATAAATCTTGCCGATCTTCATGTCAGATGCCCAGTCATACTTGTGCCGAGCGAGATAGAGACCGGTTTCGATCACATCATCGACATGCTCTGTGAAGGTCGAAGATGTTCGATAGGCATTTGAAAATTCTGGATGGAGCGACAGTGCTGAACTTTTTGGGTCGAGGATCGGATGAAACTTGATGCGATCCGGCTCTGTGTAGAAGTCGAGAGTCAGGATTTGACGAACGGAATTTATGACAAAGTCAGAATTAGTCAATCCCTCTCGCTTGAGAATATCCTTGAACTCCTTCTTGCTCAGCGTGTTCTTTCTAAGCAACTCGCGGACAAGTATCAATTCATGTGGGCGCATGCCGTTGAGGATTTCTGCATCCAGGAAGGCGAGAAGTTTTCCTTCGGCTTCGGTTGGTGGAGTTTCGACTTTGCGCAGTCGGTGCATGAAACCCCAGTAATTACGGTAGTAATTGGGATCGCTTTGCTTCGGCTTTGCGGTGCAAACTAGTACAGGATCGATGGTGTCGAAGCGAGCAAAATCGATCCGCTTTGGTGTAATGCCCAGTCGGAATTCCAATTCCTGGAAAGCAGACTTCAGGTTCGCAAAACTGTCCAATTTCACCTGGTCAAGCGAAGCAAAGATTCGTTCCTTTGCGATGGCATCGAAGTTCACGCTAGAAACGCCCGCGATTGCTCCGCTGTTTTGAGCCTCGATAACTCGCTTCTTGATGCTGTGCTTATTGCGTGAATTGTCTCCAAATAGCGCGATTGGGATGAGGAAGTTATTCGAATAATTGCCGATGAAGTCGATTACGCGAAGATGGTCTTTGCCAGCGTGCTTGCGCAGCCCGCGGCCCAGCTGTTGAGTAAAAATGATGCTGGACTGCGTGTTGCGGAGCATTACCACTTGGTTGACGGAGGGAATATCGATTCCCTCGTTAAAGATGTCGACCGTCAGAATGTAGTCAATATCTCCAGCTTCCAATAGCCCAACGGTTTGCTCTCGCTCATCCATGGAGGAATCACCAGTTAAGGCCTTAGTGCGCAGAATTCTTCCATTGACCGATTCCTGGTTGAGCAGGTTGCTCATATCGTGAGCTTCCTGTTTCGAACTGCAGAACATCAGGCCACGGACCCCGCCCTTGTGACCGTACTGACGGATCATCTTCAGTAGATGCCGAATTCGCTCTGGTTCGACCAGCTTGTTGAGATCTGAGGTATCCGTGGTGGATTGTCCCCGATCATCGGTGTAATCCGTGACGCCGTAATAGTTGAACGGGGCCAGCATTTTCGCTTCCAGGGCCTCCTGCAAGCGAATTTCGAAGGGAACGTTGTGGTCGAATAGCTCGAAGATGTTGAAGCCGTCGGTGCGTTCTGGAGTAGCGGTGAGACCCAGCAATTTCTGAGGGCTGAAGTGCTTGATGATGCTCTGATAGCCCGTCGCACCAGCCCTGTGAACTTCATCAATCACGATGAAATCGAAGGCATGAGGGTCCAGCTGGTTCAAGGTTTCTGGCCGAGACAGAGATTGGATTGTCGCAAAAACGTACTTCTGGTCAAAGTCTTTATTCCGGCCCGCAATTTTTCCGCTCTCAGCGTCGCTGAAGTTCAGTACCCTCTGAAACTCAGCTATAGCCTTATCGAGGATCTGTTCTCGGTGAACAATGAACAGAAAGCGCTTCGGCGCGGCTTGTCTGACTGCTAATGCGGCCAGAATGGTCTTTCCGGTACCGGTGGCGGAGATGACCACGGCTCGCTTTTCCTCGGACTTCCATACCCGTTCGATGGCATCGAGTGCCTCTACTTGCATGTCGTTGGGCACAATCTCACCGACGGGCAAGACTTTTTCGTCATCCGTTGTCAGATCATCCGGGGTGATCATAGGCCGACGATGAGCAGCGTACTGATCGATCCAGTCTTGAGTGAGCGGATGACCATGGGCCCTCTGATCTTCTAACGTCGAATGAATCTGATCAACGATGTCTCCGTCCGGCATCGCTGAGAAGCGCAAATTCCATTCGTTATTGACCAACAGTGCATTGCGGGTCAGGTTGGAACTCCCTACAATTGCTGTGCTCGAACCTGCCTGCTCAAATACGTATGCCTTGGTGTGGAAAGGGCTGTTGCAATCCTCGTGAATAATCACTTGGACGTTGGGAAGATCCAGCAACTCCGAGAACACTTCAGGCGAATTGAAGTCCAAATAATTGGACGTGATGATGGTGCCCTCGCCGGGGAAGTCAATCAATGCTTGCTTCAAGAGGCCAAGTGCCCCGGTGGTTATGAAAGCTACAGAAAAGGTGAACGACCGCGATCGTTTGAGCTCATGCAAAATGGCCTTGAGCATGTGGTTGTCATCCCGATTGGCAACGAGCACCGGGTTATAGATTTGCGGAGATAACGTGTTGCGGTCAACAAAACCGAAGGATGTGTCCGCGAGTAAGGGATGGGAAGAACGCTGCATGTGTTGGGGTCTCTGATCCGTGGTGCCGGTTAACCGAGAACGCTCATGACTCGCTGAACCGCAGGAATATCAGCAGGAGCCCAGTCCAACTGGTCGAGGTTTTCTACATCCACCCAACGAGCCTCGGCATGCTCGGTGAGTTCAATTTTTCGGTCTTCAAGAGTGGCAAAAAAGGTGGTCAAGATAACGATTCCAAAGTCATATTCGTATTCGGTGGTCGTCACCTCATCACCAATAGTAGCGGCGCAGTTGAGCTCTTCTTCTAATTCACGGAATAGAGCTTCCTTGGGCGTCTCGCCCTCTTCGATTTTTCCACCTGGGAATTCCCACATTCCAGTCAGCGACATGTCCGGTCCCCGCTGAGCCGCCAATACCTGCGATCCATCAGTCAATACAGCGCCAACGACATTGATTCGCTTCTTCACGCAAACTCCCGGTATCTAGCAGATTATAGGTTGCTAATTCTTCGATAACTGCGTCTTGAACTCTCAAGGCGATACGTCAATCAGCGTAGCAATCATTCGCCCCAGCACCCGCCAATCACCAGCTACCCTCGAGGACATGAGCCACGTCATCGAGTTCAGCGCCAACGGCCATCCCGTGGATTCGCGCGGGAATGTGGCCGAGCTGCCCGCCGAGCTCGTTGAGGCCGCGCGCACCGCACGCAACGTGGAGGTTTTCACCGGTGCAGGCATGAGCAAAGACTCCGGGCTGGATACCTTCCGCGACGCACAGACCGGCATCTGGTCTCGAGTCGACCCGCAAGCCATGGCCAGCCTGAGCTCTTGGGCCCGCGATCCCGAACCTATGCTGGCCTGGTATTTGTGGCGCGGAACGCTGTGCCGCAGAGCGGAACCGAACCTCGGCCACAGGGCGATCGCGAGCTGGTGGGGCAGAAGTGGCGTCGACCTACACATCACCACACAAAACATAGACGACCTGCACGAACGCGCCTTCGATGACCACAACGAAGCTCGGCCCCGCATCGCTCACCTACACGGAAGCCTGTTTTCCTACCGATGCTCGATCTGCCACAAGCCCGCCCGCACCCCAGAATTGCCGCAGGAACAGGTAGAACGCGCCACACCCACAGCCTGCTCATTGTGCGGAAACCCCGTGCGACCAGGCGTGGTCTGGTTCGGCGAATCGCTGCCAGAAAAAGAATGGGACCAGGCCGAAACCTCAATGCAGCAGGCAGACCTGGTGGTGATCGTGGGGACCTCCGGCGTGGTGTGGCCCGCGGCCGGGTTGCCGAACATCGCCGCCGAACGTGGCGTGCCCATCGTGGAGGTCAGTCCGCAGCGCAGCGACCTCACGGACCTGGCCACGTGGTCTTTAAGAACGACGGCAGCAATCGGCCTTCCCGCCATCGTTCAAGCACTCGGGGAAGAATAATCCGCCTTATCAGACGCTTGTTGTGTGCTTAGCGGAGCAGACGCTCCAACTGCTCGTGGTACATCGCGGGGAGGCAACCCGTGTCGACCGCCTTGCGCGCCAGTTCTTTATCGCCCATCTTGGCGCGGAATACCTCGCCCATGGTCACGCCGTGGCTGGGTTCCGGGCCAAAAGTGATGGCATCGCCAGGAGCGATTTCGCCGGGACCAATCACCCGGAAATAGCAGCCTGCCTGCGCACGCTGGGTAAAGGTCTTCATCCAGCCCTTTTGCTCCAACCATGCGCCAAACGTGCGACATGGCTGGCGGGCAACAGAGACCTCCAACACGGCAGAGCCAACGAACACCTGCTGGTTGATCACCACCGATGCCCAGTCCACGCCCACAGTCGTGAGGTTGTCCCCGAACGCGCCATTGTGCAGTGATTTGCCCAGCTCAGACTCCCAGTAATCCAACTCCTCGCGCGCCATGGCGTACACGGCTTTGTGCGCCCCACCGTGATGCTTGGAATCGCCGATAACATCGCCACGCACGCCCGAGCCATCGCCGTAATTGGGCCCCGGAGTGAAAACGGAAATCGAGCCGCACGGCTGTTTGTTGATGCCACTTACGCGATCTGCCCCCGCGGGATCAGGCTGGGCAACAGCCACGTTGGTGCTCAGAACCCGCTGCTCAGTCGTTGTTTGGCAGTGTTGTAGAGCTGTAAATGGTGCTGGCATTACCTTGCCCTCCGATCATGTCGATCCAACCGCTAGCGAGTAGGGGCTTGAGAGCATAACGGACCTGTCCTTCACTCAGCTGCGTTGCATCCATAATTTCTTGAATAGTTTTATTTTCTTCCGCTACGGAAGCGAAGACGATGGAGACGTTTTTTCCGTGGGGGAGCCGAAGATCAGATGTCTTTGTTGCATCCGCATTTGCCGATGCTTGAGAGGGAGTGGGTTCGGGGGGGCTTGAAAAGGTGTGTTCAGCGGTCTTCTTCCTGCGGAAAATCACCTTGAAAGACACGCCAGAATTGATGAGTTTTGGCTGACGAAGGTTTGCGTACCGCGTGGCCTGGAAAACCTCGAGAATTCCGCCTCCTTCACCTTCCACAACAGCGTGGCCGTCAGATGTGACCGTTCGTTTTGCATGTTCGTAGAGCCGCTGATTCACTGCGGCCTTGGAAAGGTTGCTGCTTTCCAATTGAGAAACAGACACTCCCTTGAGTCCACCTGGGCTTTCGATGACGAGGGCGTCTTGAGTAATTCTGATCTCTACTCGTTTTCCGGCTCCCACGGTGTCCGGCCCGAGATCTCTGTGGATGAGAGCATTGGCAATCACCTCACGGATAGCGGTCATGGGAATTTCTGATTCCTGTACAAGATGCCCGCTCTCGTTGTACGTCCGGTCAGAAGAAATATTTTCCCGAACCCATTCCATCGAATCTTCAAGGAGTGCGGGAGCCGGGCCATCAAAGTGCTTTAGATTCTTGATTCTCCGGCCTGTGCCGTCAGAGGAAAGTTGTACTGCTGCGGTGATGCTGAGTGCAGGCAACTTAGCCTGTGGGTAGAAGCCAAGCGAATAAAGCCCTGCATACGTCAGTTCACCAGAACTGGAGGTCACTCCTGTGAGTTCTAGAATTTTCGAGTCGTCATTGATTTGGCCCAGCCTGCGGCTCTGGTTGCGGCATTTTGCTAGGTACTGCTTTAGTGCAGACTCATCGAGATCCGAGACACTTGAACCAGGCAGGGTTTTCAGGTCGTAATCATCCCGCTCCGTGTCATGGAGCGCTGCGACCTCCATCATGTGAAGATCGTTTGCATTCATCACATGGTCGCCGTCACCTTGGCGGAGCATTGCATTGCCCTTATACCTGGCAGGTTTTTGACTAGGTGACAACGGTTGTACCTGTACGATTAGAACTCGTTTGCCCCTGATCTCCACAGTCCAAAAGTCAAGATGCGGTGCTGGGACAACTGAATTTCTAGTTTGCGCAGCGACTTGATTTTGTAGCGCAGCAGCATCTTTTACCCCTCGAATTTCGAGGGAACTGTCAACACCAAGAAAAATGGTTCCACCGTCTGGCAGGTTTGCGAAAGCACACGTCGTTTCTGGGAGGTTTTCCGGCAACTGACGTGCCAGCTTGCACTCGATGAGGGTGGTGTCATCGCCAAGTGATTTAAGCTCGGCGAGGGCAACCTCTACCTGGTGCGCATTCCAGTTCATGTTTCAAACTGTAAATCTACAAACTGAAACTGTCAAAGTTTTAACAAGTTAACAGTTAAACTTTAGAACTTTTAGCGACAGTGGTAGTGAAAGCTATTGCTGACACTGCAGAACTCGCTGCTCAGTAGCCATAACCATTTCCGTAGCCGCCACCGTATGGCGGGTATGGCGACTGATAACCCGGAGTTACCACCGCTCCCGTGTTCGGGTCATAGGGCAGACCCGTGGACGGCTCGATGGGATAGCCCGTCTGCGGATCGTACTGCTGGACACCCGTGCCATTGTCCGCACCGCCACCGGTTCCCGGGGCAGGGGAGATGCCCTGGCCCGTGCCATTAGCTCCGGTGCCATCCGAGTTGGCGTCGACATCAGAATCAGAACCTTGACCCTCTAGGGCCGCAAACTCATCCTTGTCCAACGACCCAATCGCACGGGAATTACCGTCCCCATTAGCCGGCGGTACTTCATCCTCGCTAGCGGGCGGAACCGCACCATCAGCAGGTGGGAACGCAACAAAAGGCTTCAGCGGAGGCAGCGGACCCAGCGGAGGATCAGCGAACATCTGCCGCTCGATCTCCGGGGCCAAGGACGCAGCAAACACATTGGTGAAGTGGTGCGCATCGCGGTAAACCGCCATGTTGCCGATGATCGACGGGCACCAACCGTCCTTGCAGTAACCCAGCGTGGGATCCACATGCGTGACATCCAAGCCCTGGTAGGCCTCGTACTGCGGGCTCACCGGCAGCAAAGATTCCTCCACCGCAGAGCCACACACGCTATTGATGGTCTCGATCTCCTCCGGGGTCGGCGCATTCTGATCCGCCACACCTGGGAAATCGGTGCCGTCATAGTTCGGGTCACCATTGCCCGCGAAGTTGCCCTCCATCATCTCGGAGACGCACTCGCGCTGGTTGAACTGACCCTCTTCAGGATTGCGCTGCATGTGCCACGGGTTATCGCGCACCAAGTAGGAATGGATGCCCGCGTCCGTGAACTTGCGCACCACATCCACATACTCATCCGGAACCACCTCAGGACCTTGGCCCAGGTAGTCATTCGGGCGGGTACCCGTCATGAAAATGCCATCCGTAGGCGGATTCTCCAAGATGTAATCCATCACGGCATCAGACCACTCGCGGCAAGACGGATAGTCCTCGCCCGTCCACAGCGGAACCGTGGAGCCCACAGGGCAACCCATCTTCAGCAACGGCATGATCTTCAAACCACGCTGCTTGCCCACCAAGTCCATGGCTGGCATGTAGTGCTCCGAGTGGGAGCCGCCGATGACGTACAGCGTGCGATCAGAATTCACATCACCGTAGGCGCACTCTTCCGCGGACTGGTTGTAGTTCTTGTGCGTGATGACCACGGCAGGCTCGAAGCCGATCTGACAACCATCGGGCTGAGTAGGTGGCAGCAATGCCTGGAAATCCTGAAGCGGAGGAATCAACGGCAGGCCTTCTGGGGTGTACCGGTCATACAGGAAGGACTCCGCACCCGGGTAGGTACTGCGATCCATGGCGTGAGCCATGAGGTCCTCCGTATTGGCCTCCGCCTGCTCTTGCAGGTAGGTGGGGCTGGCAATGATCGCGCCCGCGATGAACAAAATCACCAGCGTGTAGATGGTCTTTGGCCACACCTTGATGGAATTCCACCAGTACTTCGGGTTCCACAGCACCCAGCTGCGCGCAGGCTTCTTGCCCTGACGCAGAGGCTTTTCAATCAGCCGGGAAGACAGCCACGCCAGCGCCAAGCTGACCGCGATCACGCCCGTGCCCACCAGCGGATCCACCATGGTTCCGCCACCGGCAGGGCTGTCCGCAGGCTTCGCGCTGGAACGCTGGCCCATCCACGCCACCACCAGCACCAACAGTGGCCAGTGCCACAGGTATAGCGCGTAGGAAATCCGGCCCAAGAACTGGAAAACCCTGGATTCCAACATCCGCGTCACGCCCGTGGGGCGGCCACCTGTGCCGGAGATAACCACCAGCGCGGCACCCACCAGAGGCACCAGCGTCCACGGTCCAGGGAACTGCTCAGAACCGTTGAGGAACAAGCCCGTGCAGATGATCGCGGCCAGGCCAGCCAGCCCCATGATCCAGCGCCACACAGAAGGGATGGGTGGAATCGCGAGGCTGCCATCTTTGCGTCGGCGCAACAGCCACAACCCCAGCAGGCCACCCAGACCCACTTCCCAGAAACGGCTGAACGTCGAGTAGTAATTCAGCGCCTGGTTGTCCACGTTCAACCAGCAAGCATACGCGAACGAGGCCACCGTTCCCGCCGTGAGAACCACCAGCAACGCGCCCTTGGAAAACCTGCGGAAAATGGCAGCAATCAGCACTACCATCAGCAAAGACACCACGTAAATCTGCAGCTGCGCAGACATCGACCACAAGTGCTGGAACGGGCTCACCGTATTGCGCACGTTGGTGTACTCGCGCCCAGAAAAGGCCAGTACCCAGTTGATGTAGTAGCCCAGCGCGCCCACCGCGTCCTGAGCCATCGTGACGTGCACCAGCTTGCTCATCACAAATAAACTGCCCGCCAGGGTGGCCGCAACCACCACTGCGAGCAGTGGGAAAAGACGCCGCACGATGCGCAGCAAAGACTGCACAATCGTCAAGCCATCATTACGCCTCGCATTGTTGAGCTGGCTGGAGAAAAAGAAGATTCCGCCCAGCAGCAAGAAGACGTCCACGCCAGCGGACACTTTGCCCACGAACACGTGAAACACAACAACGAGGGCGATCGCGAGTCCACGCAACCCCTCGATATCTGTTCTAAAGGAAGTACCAGCTGATTTGGCCATAACGGAACTATCGTAGGCGTATGGGCTGCGCATCTCCGAACTAACACTCTGCACTAGCGCAAAAAGTCCCCACCCTTTGTGCGAGATTTGGTGGCGTTTCCACAGTTCATCGTTATGTTGGAAAGCATGTCAACGATTCTTGTGGTCCATCATTCACCCACACCCGCCACCCGTGGTCTCGCCGATTTTCTTCTCGACGCCACCCGTGACGCAGCCGAGATGGCCAACGAAGTGCTCGGGTCTGAACAGCGGATTGACGTGGTGGAAGTCAATGCCTTGGAACCGGACATCGACCAGTTGCAAGCCGCAGACGGGCTGATCCTGGGCACGACTGCCAACTTCGGCTACATCTCCGGAGCCCTGAAGCACTACTTCGATTCCACGTTCTACGCAGTCCAGCAGGACAAGCGAGGACTACCCATGAGCTGGTGGATCCGTGGCGGGTACGACACCACCGGCGCGGCCAAAGCCATGCGCAGCATCACCACCGGCTACGAGTGGCAGCCGTGCGCCGAGCCCGTGGAGTTCACCGGCGATATCGAGCCACATTACGAGGAGCTCAAGGACATGGCTCAAGCTGTGGTGGGGCAAGTGGCGTCGTAAAAAAACAACACAAAGAAAGCCCCCACGGGGATGGAGGGCTGACGGCGGGGAGAGACTACTTGGCGTCCGAAAGGGCGTAGGCAGCACCTGCCGTGGCGGCGGTAACGCTCAACACCGCAGGCCAGGAGCCCATCTTCTTCGCCAGCGGGTGGGACAGGCCGAACGCGCCGATGTAACCGGTGGTCAGGCCAGCGGCCACGCCAGCGCCAGCCTTGGCGTTCCACGTACGGGCAGCGTAACCGGCGGCAGCGGCCAGAATCACTCCGCCGAGGGGGCGAATGCCGGTCTCGCGGGCAGTGATCCAACCACCGATGAGGCCCGTGGCGACCACGGCAGCCGTGCTGACATCCTTAGCGGGCTTCAGAGAAATGCTCGAGTTGCTCATGAGACCCACCCTAGCCACGTTTTTTGCATTGGCGAGGGTGAAGGTTGGCGAATCGGGGGTGCTCCAACTTTGCTCAACAAAATGGAGTAATTGCAGCGCAAAAAGATGAGAACTGCGAACCGGAAGCGTATTCTGGCCACCAGCCAAAAGATAAGAAAGGAGACAGGCGCTGTGGTTGAGGACGCACCGAAGGAACGTCAGAACATAACAACTCGCCTGACTCGCCTCTGGGACATCGACGTTCCCATCATTGGCGCTCCGATGGCCGGACGCGCTGGAGGCGAACTCGCCGCCGCTGTCTCACAAGCTGGTGGCCTCGGAATGATCGGGGTGGGGGCGAACACGAGCGCGGAGTGGGTCACCGAAAACGCCCGCATCGCCCGCGAGGCAACGCAGGGCACGGGCGGACAAGCTGGATCCGGGGCACAGGGGAATGCGACAGGCAGCTTTGCGCGCAGGATGCTGGGCCAAAAGGGCTCCGCAGAAGGGACTGGCGCCACAGGTAGTGCCGGGGCTACAGACCTGGGGAACTTCGGCATCGGCGTGATGCTGTGGTCAATCAAGGACCAGCCAGACGTATGGCAAGCCGTGTTGGATGCGCGTCCGAAGGTCATCAGCCTCGGATTCGGCGATGCCAACGGATATGTAGAGCAGGCGCATGACCTCGGAATTTCCGTGGTGGCGCCAGTCAATGACATCGCCCAGCTCCGCCAAGCGCTGGATGCCGAAGTGGATGTGGTGTGCATTCAGGGCACGGACGCTGGCGGGCACACCGGGCGGATGGGCACCATGCCCCTGATGCAGACCATCTTGGACTACCTGATGCGCTCCGCGCCGGGCATCCCCGCGGCCGTGGCAGGCGGAATTGGATCCGGACGCGGAGTGGCGGCGGCCCTAGCGGCAGGCGCTGATGCGGCATGGGTGGGCACCGCGCTGCTGGGCAGCCCAGAAGCGCTGGGATCCGACGAACTGCGGGCCGCCGCGGTGAAGGCCACCGGAAAATCGACGCTGCTGACCGATATTTACGACCGCGCCGAGCAGCAGGGGTGGGATACGGAAACCTGGCCCACCCGCACCGTGGCCAATGGCTTTACCGACGTATACGCCGAGATGTCCAAGCGGGGCGAAGTGACCGATGCGGAGCTGGTGGATGCGCGAGCGACCGGTGGTGACTTTGCGGAGGATCTGAAGCTTCATGCAGGTCAGGGGCTCGATTTGCTGAAGTCAGAGCAGCCGGCCGGAGCCGTTATTGAGCAGATGGCCGACGAGGCGCGCCTGTTGCTGAACCGCACGTTGTTCTAGTTTTCCGGGGTAACTGCGTGCGCATCTGGGGCGCTGAATGTTGGTTTACTTACCTATGTATATGGCCAACAGGGGCGATATTGGTAACGAAATGGTTCATTTTTGGCAGCGATTTGGTTGATATGGGTGCAAATTTGCGTTTTGCGGTAAAATAGATGGCATGGATACTCTCATTCTCGCAGCAAACTCAGAATCTGGCGTTCCCGCACTCGGCTTCATCGGCTGGATCATCATCGGTGGTCTCGCCGGTTGGATCGGCTCTAAGATCATGGGCACCGACGCCCAGATGGGTCTGCTGGCCAACATCGTCGTCGGCATCATCGGTGGCTTCCTCGGCGGCTGGCTCTTCACCCTCATCGGTATCGGCAGCGGTGGCTGGATCTTCAGCTTCATCACCTGTCTGATCGGTGCTTGCATCCTCCTGTGGATCCTCAAGCTGGTCATGGGTCGTCGCTAAACGTCTCCCTATGACTGGGCATCCGCCCAGTCTCCACCTCACACCCGGCAGCGATGCCGGGTTTTCTTATGCCTGGGTTTACTTATGGTGGAGTGCGAATGCTGCGCGAGTCACTGTCTATAGGTGGTTATCCGAGACCCACCGGCTCAAGCTATGCCGGTTGGTGTGCTGAGTCTTCCGCAGAATATTGGACACGTGAGTTTCCACCGTCTTGACGCTGATGAAGAGCTTTTCCGCCATCTCCCGGTAGGTATATCCGCGAGCCAACAAGCGCAAAACCTCGCGCTCCCGGCGCGTGAGATCGTCCAGCAAGCTCTCGCCCTCTTGGACTTCCGCCACCTCAGAAGCCGGAACGCCCTGGCTCTGCAGGTCCTCGGCGGACGCGAGATTGGTTTCAGAACTATTAGCCGCCGCCTTGCCAGTTACCGTACTGCCAGCCGGGCCGGTGCTAAACGCGTCCAGCACATACCCTGCCAGACGAGGCGAAAACACCGCGTCGCCCGAGTGCACACGGCGAATTGCGTCCACCAGCTCTTCACTCCGGATGGACTTAGTCACGTAGCCGCGCGCTCCGCCCCGGATCAACGCAATGACATCTTCGGCGGAATCGGACACGCTCAAGCACAAGTACTGCGCGCTCACACCAGAGCGCATGCCCTCTCGCAACACGGCCAAGCCCCCGCCCTCTGGCATATGGACATCCAACAGAATCACGTCGGGAGTAGTGGCAGAGATGCCGCTGATGGCGTCGGACACAGAACCCGCATCACCCACCACCTCGATCATGCCGGCACCCACGGTTCCCAACTCTGCGCGCACGCCCGCGCGGAACATGGAATGGTCATCGACGAGGAAGACGCGGATCGCGGATGCAGTGCCATCGAGCATGAAAGAAAACTCCAGGTAGAGGGCGGGAAAAGGCTAGTTGGACGCGGCTGGCAGAGTGATGATGACTTCCGTGCCGCCGGATCCAGTATCGATTTCCACGCTACCGCCCGCGCGCTCCATCCGCCCCAGAATCGACTGGCGCACGCCCTGGCGGTCCTCGGGGATGGAATCCACCGAGAAGCCAGGGCCGCGGTCGCGGACGAAAAGTTCAATGCGGCCGGTGGGATCCTCGGCGTCCACGAATACGTTGATTTCATCGCACCCGGAGTGCTTGGCGGCATTGACCATTGCCTCCCGTCCGGCCAGTACCAGCGCCAAGGAGGCATCGTTGGTGGGACGATCCTCGCCAATCAGGACTGGTCGTACCCGGATTCCATACTGATCCTCCACCTCGCCGCAGGCGACTCGGACGGCGCCCAGCAGGGTCTCCGGCGCCACGGATTCCTCCACACCAAACAGCCACTGGCGCAGCTGGCGCTCCTGGCTGCGGGCCAACGTGACCGTCTCCGGCTCCTGCGAATTCTTCTGGATCATGGTCAGAGTCTGCAGCACGGAATCGTGGATCCTGCTGGCGATGTCCGCGCGTTCGGCCTCCGCCGCGCGCTCCATTGCGGCCTTGTTAGCGGTTGCCCATAGGCGTAACCACAGAGGAACCAGGACCACCACAAAACCCACGATGAGCAGCAACACCGTAAGAAAAGCCAGGCCAAGCAGGGAAAACTGCGACTGTTGCGAATCCGTCACACCCAGCACCACGATGGTCCCGGCCAGCCCCAAAATCAGCAGCACCACTCCACCGATCAGGCTGGTCAGGTGCAGCCACCGGTTCTTCGGCGTGAGCGTGCCGCCGCTCGCCACATCGCGCACACCGAAGGTCTGCCACACCAAGAACACGCCCACGGCCGCCACGGCCAAGCCCACGGTCACTGGGGTGCGCTCGGCAGTCAGGGCACTCCCGGCAATCAGCACCACCACGCCCACGGCAACCAGCGCCCAATCAGCCATCGTCGCAGGTCGATTGATGGTTTCTGGCCCCTTGATCCAGCGAGATCCCTCGTGGATCTTGGCCCTAGTAGTGCGCGCCATGCCGGCTTCCGCGTGACTTACCGAATCGGTGAAGATCCACAGACCGACGTACAAGGGGATGGCCAAGCTAGGAGCGATCAGCAGGATGACAAAAGCCACGCGCACCCACCGCAAATCCACCCCAAGGTGTGCGGCCAAACCCGTGCACACGCCGCCGAGCAGACGGTTTTCCCGGACGCGGTGAAATTCCGGGTACGGGGCGCCTGCTTGTTGGCTAGCTGCCTTGCGACCGGAGGACTTATTCCGGCCCCACGGCCACAGGCCGCGGCTCGGGCCAGGATGCGATGGCTCGGGGCTTTGTCCTGGGCTCGGAGTTTCCGGGGTGGAGCGGGTCATAACAGTAGTGTGCCAGCTGAGAGCATCAGGGATCATCAGGGTTTACCCTGAAATCACAGGATGAGGGGTTTTCCCCGATGTGGGACACGGCAGCGGGAAGAGACACTGGCAAGCATGACGAACAACACGCAAGATTTCAGCAGCACTCTTTCCGATATGTGGCGCACCCGCCCCGTGCGCTTTCCTTCCCGCCAAAACTCTGGAGCATGGCTGGCCGGCATCGCCGAGGGCATCGCCGTGCGCTATCAAATCTCCCCAGTACTGATCCGCCTGGGATTCGTCGCACTGACCTTCTTCGCCGGCATGGGCCTGCTTCTGTACCTGACCCTGCTGGTAATCCTGCCGCGCTACACCGTGCCGCTCAGCCCCGCGGAGGTGGTATTCCGCAACCGCCGGGATCCGCGCTACAGCACAGAGCGGACGATCGGTTGGATCGTGGGCATCATCCTGATCATCAACGCGTTGGGCACTGGCAGCGCGCTGAGCACCAAGGACATCATCGGTGTACTGGCTATCGCCGCGGCCGCGTACTTGTTGCATCAGCGGATGCCGGAGCCACCGGAGGATTTCTACGCCACGGCATACCCGGATCCGGACGCAGCGGATGCCACGGGAGGTGCTGCGGCGGGCGGTGAGTATGGCGTCGGTAAGGAAAACACCACGTCAACCACTGAATACGCCGCGACGTACACCGCAGCAGAAGGATTTGAGACGCGGGCGGACATCCCCACGCCGCCCAGCTGGGACCCATTGGGCACCGCGCCGTTTGCGTGGAACTTGCCTGATCCGGACGAAGCGCCTGCGCAGGGTCACGCCAGCGCTGCGGGGGCACGCAAGCGGGGAGGGTTCGGACGCGCGGTCCGGCGATTCGTGATCGCGATGGTGGTGCTCGTTGCCGTGAGCGGTATTGCGGTGCTGGGATTGGTTGGGTCTGACTTGGTTGGCGGATCGGAGCAATCCAACCTCAACGCTGCGACGTCCGGAACGTTCCCGGTAGACCCGGATAAGCAGAGTGCGCAGTACCGGTTCTGGATGTCCGACGTGGAACTCGACCTCGGAACGTTGTCTGCCGAATCTGGTGTGCTCAAGCGGGATAGCTTCCAAGACATGGAATTGAACGCGCGCCTGTCCGGAGTGAAACTGCTCATCCCAGAGACGACCACCGCTGCCAGCTACCAGGTGAAACTAGAGTGCACGGACACTTTCATGTCTGAATCGGTGTGCCAGCAGGGCACGAGCTTTGACGTGCGGGGCGCGGACTGGCAGGAGCATGCTGCGGATGCTGCGCGGAAGGATCTGCCGACGGTGACCGTGCGTGTCAGCGCTGGGTTGGCCGAAGTGACGGTGGATAGGCGCTAGCGTTTCGAGTTGCTAGCGTTTAGAGCGCGTTGTGAGTGGCCGGTTAGCCCAGTTCAGATGGGTTTTCCGGCCATTTGTGCTTGGGGTAGCGCCCACGCATATCCTTGCGCACGCCCTGGTAGGGCCCCTGCCAGAAACTCCGTAGGTCATCCGTGACGGCCAGCGGCCTACCCGCGGGGGATAGCAGGTGAAACTGCACCGGCACACCCGCGATTCGCGGAGATTCGTGCAGGCCAAAGGCGTCTTGCAGCTTCGTCGCGATGATCGGCGCGGCGTGCGGATCCTCCGCCGGATACGTCACCGCCGCATTCCTGCCGCTCGGCAGCTCCACGCGCTCTGGCGCCCACTGGTCAATCGGCCGGTCCCACGGAATGAGCCCGCGCAGCACACCCGCCACGTCCGGGGCGCGCCCCGCAGCGAGATCACTGGCCGCGAATTCCAGAACCTCTTCCGGCAGGTCAGACGACACATCCGGGTAGCCCTCCACCCCGTGTGCATGCAGAAATGACATCCGCGCCAGCAGATTGCGCGCGTTGTTGCTCAATGGCAACAGCTCTGCGCCGTGCTCCTTTAGAGCCTCCCGCACGGCTCGCACGGACTCCTCCTTTGTCGCCTGTGCTGGCGCGCTGCTCAGCTCGATCGCGCCCAGCCGCCGTACCTCCCGCACGCGCACTTTCTTGGTCTGTGGGTCGAAGGTTGCTGTTCTTTCCTTTTCGACGCCACCTCCCGCCGCAATCGCTACCTCCTCCGAGATCTGCACTGCGCTGCGAACACGAGCTCCCGTGCCGTCCTTGGTATGAGCGCGAGCGATGTCTGCCACGGCGAACCATTGTTGCGCGTTTCCACTGGTCGCGGCCAGCAGCTTGCGGCTCAAGGCCGCGCCAGTGCCGCCGACGGTGAGCACGCGGTCTGTCATTTCCGCTGCGTTGTCTCCGACGCGCCGGGCGATCAATTGCGGGAAGCAGCACGCCACGCACACGCCGATCGCCTCTGCACTGTCGGGCTTCGGTGGTTCTGCTGCTGACGAGAGGGAGGAGGTGAGGGCGGACAGATCAGGAAGGCCTTCGACGTTCCGCGAGTGCTTGTCCAGGATTTTGCGGATGCGTGCCACGCCCGGCTCCGAGCTGCGCACACGAGAGACTTGGGTGGCTAACGCGGTGGAGGGATCGGGTGTGGCGTCGAGAAGAAAAACAACCTTGGCCACGGTATCCACGTCTACGATCTGGCTGGCCAGGAGCGCGCCACGGGCCAGATGGGGATCTAACGGTATGGCGGCGAGACGGCGGCCCAGCTCCGTGACCTGGTCAAACGGATGATTCTTGGACGCGGGAGTGAGCGCGCCGAGGCGGACTAGCGACTGTGTGGCGGCGCGGGCAGGGAACTCAGGAAAAGGGTCGGGGAGGGGCAGGCCATTGCCGCCGGGAGCGCCCCATACCGCGCAATCCAGCAGCGCGCCCGTGAGATCCGAAGTGGAGATGGCCGGCGGGGAAAACGCTGCTAGATGCGACCACTGCTCCGCAGTGATGCAGCGAAAGACCTGGCCAGGGCCTTCGCGGCCAGCGCGGCCCGCACGCTGGATGGTGGAGGCCTGCGAGGCGGACTCGGTGACCAGCTGTGACATCCCGCGGGAGGAATCCAGCCTGGAAACCCGAGACAAGCAAGAATCCACCACGGTGCGCACGCCGGGGACCGTCAACGACGACTCTGCGACGTCCGTGGCGATGATGACCCGGCGCGTTGGGGTGCGCTCGGTGGAATTATCTGGTGAGAACGAATTACGCGGCGAAACTACCGCCGACTGCTGCTTGGGGGACAGGCCACCGTGCAGGGCCAACGCCTCGATGGGGTGGCCCGCGACCGTGATTCCGTCCATCTTGTCTGCGAGGATTTCCGTGCCGCGGATGGTGGGAACGAAGGCCAGTAGATCGCCGGGGGAGGAGTCTGTGTGCTCGACGGCGGTGTGTTTTAGTGCTTCGAGGATCCGGGCGTGCACGATGTCCTCTACTGAGCCACGCGCGCCGGGCCGAGCCCGGCTGTCTCTGTGAGAGATGGAGTTTTCGCTGGTGGAGTAGTGGATCTCCAGCGGATAGATAGGGTTGGGAACATCCACAATGGGCGCATCCAATAGTGAGGCAAACCGCGCAGCATCCACGGTGGCGGACATCGCGACCACCACGAGGTCCTCCCGAAGCTCGCGCAGCTGAGCCAGCATGCCGAAAACCAGATCAGACTCCAAGTGGCGCTCGTGGATCTCATCGATGATCACCGCGCCCACATCCGCCAGATCTGGATCCCGCAGCAATCTGCGCAGCAGAACACCAGAGGTGACAAATTCAATCTGGGTCGCTGGGCTGACGCGGGATTCGCCGCGGATTGTGTAGCCCACTTCCTGGCCGAGGCTCCACCCGTGAATGCTGGCCACGCGCGCTGCCGAAGCCCGGGCGGCGATGCGCCGAGGCTGGGTGACGATGACTTTGGTGGGGGCGGGTGTGGCGTCGGAATGAATACGAAGGGAATCCGAAGACGTGGCACGATCGCGCAAAAAATCCTGCACATACCCGGGAGCTAGCGTGGTCTTACCGGTGCCGGGAGGGGCCTGAATAACCGCCGCGGATTGCCGGGATAAGGCAGCCAAAAGGGCATCGTGACCTGCAGAAAACGGAAGGTTGATGGTCATAGCTTAGAGCTCGGGGAATAGCTCAGAATAGCCGTCCAATTGCCCCAGGCTCGGCGAGTGGTAGTAACTGATAAGCCAGTAGACCAGCAGGACGACGGCCGTGGTGGCGATGGCGAAAATCAGCAGCATCCGCAGGCCGAAGGTCACGCTACGAGGCTTGCGTTCCTCTTCGTCCACGGGTAGTTCGGCGGCCTGGTGGGGCAGTTCTGCAAAAGGATCCGAGGATTTCACTGGGGTGCCGTCTGGATTGAGGAATCCGCCGCGCTCTGGGGTGGTGGCGCGGAAGGTCCCTGTGTCCTGGGTTTTCTGCACGGGGAGCCTCCTTCCTGCGTGTTTGTCCGCCGGGATAATTGGCGGTACTGAGTCCACATAACTCGAATGGAGAAAGAGCTTAGGGTTTTGTCAGCAACATTAGCAGCTGGCTGGGACACAAAAATTGTCTGTTTGCCCACGGACGGGGCTCTTTTCGTGGAACACCGAGAGATTTTCCACAGAGGGTGACGGCTGGGGATAACTTCTCTGTCCGACGATCACGCCCGGGTTGGTTGTCCGGTCCAATTTGTACGGTGTGGGGGCTTCGCACGGAGCAACGGGAAACGACTTCCCAACAGTTGGTGCCAGCAGGCGAAACTGCAGAACTGCAGACGCGCAACCGTAAATACAAGGACAAGGTAGAAACGTGACTATGACTCAGGAAGAAAACAAGGCCTCTGCACAACCATCTGGTGAGGTGGAGGTGCAGGCAACGGACGAGGTCACCCCGGGCGGGCAGACCGTGGGTACTGACGGGGTAGCTCGCCCAGCGTGGGCATACCGCAGCCCGTTGAACTTCAACTATTACGAACGCGAATGGGGCCGCAAAGTTATTACGGAACACGGGCTGTTCGAAAGGATGTGCTTGGAGGGGTTCCAGTCCGGTCTCTCGTGGGCCACCATCTTGGCCAAGCGCCCCGCCTTCCGTGATGTGTTCTTTCTTTTCGACGCCACCCGCATTCAGGCAATGTCTCAGCGTCAACGTGATGAGGCCTTGGCTGATGCTCGCTTGATTCGTAACCAGCAAAAGCATGCGGCGATTTATCAGAATGCAGAAGCCACGATTGCGTTACGTGATGATCCTGATCTGCAAAAACTCCCTAAAGATTCGCCGGCGAGGGATGTGCTGGGCGGAGTGGCGAAGATGCTGGCTCCTGGCCTGCCTGTGTTGTTGTGGTCCTTTACTCCTGCCCACCAGGAACAGCCGCGCCATGTCAATGACATTCCCACTACCTGTGATGAGGCAAAGGCTATGGCCAAGGAACTCAAGCGCCGAGGTTTTACCTTTGTGGGGCCCGTCACCTGTTATGCGCTGATGCAGGCAATCGGGATGGTGGACGATCACGTGGCGGAATAGAGCTGATGAATCGGCTTACTGAATGCCTTTGTGTTTCGAGTGCATTAACAAAGGGCAACGTTCCGGTAACGGGCCGTGATGATTATGAAAATGTGCTTAAAATAAGACATCTCCCCAGTTGGACGACTCTCAGCACAAAAGGGTTCCATTTAAGCGTGAAACTTAGGTCTGCCTTATTTTGTGTAGGTGGGGGAGTTGCGGAACTGTATAAAAAACCACCTTGTGACATGTGAGAGAGGCTTCACCATGTACCCCGGGAGATGGCCATCACATTCGCAACAAGGAGTTGCCCACCCCGCAACTGCGCAAGCTTGTGACGATTTTGAAGTGACGAATAGAAGGCCACAAAACATGACGAACTACCCTCCACGCCAGGGTCTGTACGATCCACAGTTTGAACACGATGCGTGTGGTGTTGCTTTCGTGGCGGATGCCCACGGACGCGCTTCCCGCGACATTGTGGAAAAGGGCATTCAGGCACTCGTGAATCTGGACCACCGCGGTGCAGCCGGTGCGGAAAAGAACACGGGCGACGGCGCAGGCATCCTGATTCAGGTGCCTGATCGCTTCTACCGCGAAGAAATGTCCAAGTTTGGCGTCGAACTGCCAGCGGCTGGCGAGTACGCCACGGGCATTGCATTCCTGCCGAACGCCCGCATGGCCGCCCTGGAGGCTATGCGTGACGTGGAGACCATCGTTAAGGAAGAGGGAATGACTTTCCTCGGCTGGCGCGAGGTTCCCGTGGACGATTCCTCCCTGGGTGCTATGGCTCGCGACGCAGAGCCAATCTTCTTCCAGCTGTTCATCGCTGGTGAGGATTCCGAGGGCAACGCTCTGTCCGGACTCGAACTTGACCGTGCTGCATGGTTCGTCCGCAAGCGTTCCGAGCGCGAGCTGGGTAATAAGGGTGCCGGCGAAGGTGCAGGCAGCGAGACTGTTTACTTCCCATCCCTGTCTGCGCGCACCGTCGTATACAAGGGCATGCTGACCACGCCTCAGCTGCGTGACTTCTACCTGGACCTGCAGGATGACCGCGTGGAGTCTGCGCTGGCCATCGTGCACTCCCGCTTCTCCACGAACACCTTCCCATCGTGGCCGTTGGCTCACCCATACCGCATGCTGGCACACAACGGTGAGATCAATACCGTGCGCGGCAACGAGAACTGGATGCGCGCACGCGAGTCTCAGATCAACTCTGAGGTTCTCGGAGACCTCTCCCGCGTACTGCCTATCTGTAACCCAGACGGCTCCGATACCGGCCGCTTCGACGAAGCCCTAGAGCTGCTGCACCTGGGTGGACGTTCCCTGCCGCACGCCGTGCTGATGATGGTTCCGCAGGCTTGGGAGCGCAACGAAAACCTGGACCCTGAGGTCCGCGGATTCTACGAGTACCACTCTTCCCTCATGGAGCCATGGGACGGCCCAGCCGCGCTGGCCTTCACAGACGGCACCTTGATCGGCTCTGTACTGGACCGCAACGGCCTGCGCCCCGGACGCATCACCATCACCCGCGATGGCCTGATCGTTATGGGCTCTGAGACCGGTGTGCTGGACATTCCAGATGCAGACATCGTGCAGCGCACCCGCGTCGAGCCCGGCCACATGTTCCTCGTGGACACTTCCCAGGGCAAGATCTACAGCGATACTGAGGTCAAGGCACTCCTGGTCGCTGAGCCGTACAAGCAGTGGGTTGAAGAAAACCTGGTGCGCTCCAACGAACTGCCTGCCGGTGAAGGCGTGGCCATGAACCACGACCGCATCGTGCTGCGCCAGCGCGTGTTCGGCTACACCGAAGAAGAAGTCGAAAGCCTCATCCGCCCAATGGCTATCACCGGTGCGGAAGCCACCGGTTCCATGGGTACGGATACGCCAATCGCAGCACTGTCCAACCGCCCACGGATGCTGTACGACTACTTCGCACAGCGCTTCGCTCAGGTGACCAACCCTCCACTGGACTCTCTCCGCGAGAAGATGGTGACCTCTCTGTTCACCCAGCTGGGTGCCCAGGGCGACGTACTCAGCCCTACTCCGCAGGCTGCACACCGCATCCACTTGGACAGCCCAGTGCTCTCCAACGAGGATCTGGCCAAGCTGGAAAACGCTGGCGAAGACGAGAAGTACAGCGCCTTCCAGGCAGCTCGTATCTCTGGCCTGTACCCAGTTGCTCACGGTGGACGCGGCATGACCGAGGCCCTGGAGCGCATTCGTCGCGAAGTCTCTCAGGCAATCGCCGATGGCAAGACGCTGATCATCCTTACCGACCGTGAGTCGGATGAGCGTAACGCTCCAATCCCATCGCTGCTGCTCACTTCCGCAGTGCACCACCAGCTGGTTCGGGAAAAGACCCGCACCCAGGCTTCTCTGATCATCGAGTCCGGCGATGCCCGCGAGGTGCACCACCTGGCCATGCTGATCACCTTCGGCGCAGATGCCGTCAACCCTTACATGGCGCTCATGTCCATCGACGAGCTGTCCAACCAGGGTCGCTTGGGCGATGTCACCGCAGAGGAGGGCCGCAAGAACTTCCTGCACGCCGCTGGCTACTCCATCCTGAAGATCATGTCCAAGATGGGTATCTCCACAGTCAGCAGCTACCGCGGTTCCCAGTTGGTGGATATCACCGGCCTGCACCAGAGCCTGCTGGACGAGTACTTCACCGGCGCTTTCGCTCCAATCTCCGGTATGGGAATCGACGAGATCGCCAACGATGTTGCCGAGCGTCACCGCTTTGCATTCTTGCCTCGTCCAGAGGAAGCAGCACACCGCGATCTTTTGGTTGGCGGCGAGTACAAGTGGCGTCGTGAAGGCGAGTACCACCTGTTCAACCCAGAGACCGTCTTCAAGCTGCAGCACGCTACCCGCTCCGGCCAGTACCGAATCTTCAAGGAGTACACCAGCAAGGTCGACGATCAGTCTCGTCGCCTGGCAACGCTGCGCGGACTCTTCGAATTCAAGTCCAACCGCAAGCCGATCTCCATCGACGAGGTGGAGCCAGTTAGTGAGATCGTGAAGCGATTCGCTACCGGCGCAATGTCCTACGGTTCCATCTCTGCCGAGGCTCACCAGACCCTCGCAATCGCGATGAACCGCCTGCAGGGCATGTCCAACTCTGGCGAGGGCGGCGAGGATCCAGACCGTTTCGAGCGCGATGAGAACGGCGATTGGCGTCGCTCTGCCATCAAGCAGGTGGCATCCGGACGCTTCGGCGTGACCAGCCACTACCTGAATAACTGCACGGATATTCAGATCAAGATGGCCCAGGGTGCAAAGCCCGGCGAAGGTGGACAGCTGCCTCCGCACAAGGTCTACCCATGGATCGCTGAAGTCCGCGTGACCACCCCAGGTGTGGGTCTGATTTCTCCTCCACCGCACCACGACATCTACTCGATCGAGGACTTGGCTCAGCTGATCCACGATCTGAAGAACGCCAACCCGGATGCACGCATCCACGTCAAGCTCGTGTCCGAGCAGGGTGTGGGCACCGTGGCGGCAGGTGTGTCCAAGGCACACGCTGACGTGGTTCTGATCTCCGGTCATGACGGCGGCACCGGTGCCTCCCCACTGACCTCCCTGAAGCACGCTGGTGGACCATGGGAGCTCGGCCTGGCTGAGACCCAGCAGACGTTGCTGCTCAACGGCTTGCGTGACCGCATCACCGTGCAGTGTGATGGCCAGCTCAAGACCGGCCGTGACGTGGTTATCGCCGCGCTGCTCGGTGCAGAGGAGTTCGGTTTCGCAACCGCTCCGCTGGTGGTCTCCGGCTGCATCATGATGCGCGTCTGCCACCTGGATACCTGCCCCGTGGGCGTGGCAACCCAGAACCCCGCACTGCGCAAGAAGTACACCGGTCAGGCAGACCACGTGGTCAACTTCTTCAAGTTCATCGCAGAAGAGGTTCGCGAGTACCTCGCAGAGCTCGGCTTCCGCAGCATCGAAGAGGCAGTTGGTCACTCCGAGGTGCTGGCACAGGGCGAGATGGATATCGAGCACAAGTCCGCACCAAAGCTGGACCTGTCTCCGATCTTCGCGCAGCCTGATAGCCCATTCATGCACCAGGACCTGCACTGCACCAAGACTCAGGATCACTCCCTGGACAAGGCGCTGGACAACCAGATCCGCAAGGATGCAGAGGACGTCATTCGCCGTGCAGCCGCGGGTGAGGACGTGTCCATCAGCCTCGATTACCCAATCTCCAACGTCAACCGCACGGTCGGCACCATGACGGGATCCATGATCTCTCGTGTGGCTGGCCGCGACGGACTGCCAGCAGATACCGTGCAGCTGAACTTCAAGGGTTCGGCCGGTAACTCCTTCGGTGCGTTCGTACCAGCAGGTATGACTCTGACCCTGACCGGCGATGCCAACGACTACGTCGGCAAGGGCCTGTCCGGTGGTCGGATCATCATCCAGGCTCCATCGGATGACGGAGTGGAAGACCTGCAGAGCGATATCATCGCCGGCAACGTGCTGGGCTTCGGTGGTGTCTCGGGCGAGATGTTCATCCGCGGTTCCGTGGGCGAGCGCTTCTGTGTCCGTAACTCGGGCGTGACCGCAGTTGTTGAAGGAATCGGCAACCACGGTTGTGAGTACATGACCGGCGGCCGTGTACTGGTGCTGGGTAAGGTTGGCTTGAACTTCGCAGCCGGTATGTCCGGCGGCATTGCCTACTTGCTTGACGATGGCTCGGGCGTGGAAAACCGCATCAACACCGAACTCGTTGACATTGAAAAGATCACCGACGATGAAGAACTGGCATGGCTCGAAGAGACCATCGCCACTCACAAGCGTCTGACCGGATCCACCGTGGAAGTTGATCCTTCCCAGCTGATCAAGGTCATGCCAAGCGATTACGCCCGGGTTCTCGCCGCCATCGAGCGCGCCGAAGCCGAGGGCCTGGATAAGGACGGCATCGCCGCCGCAATCATGGAGGAAGTGAAGTAATGGCTGATCCGCACGGCTTTCAGAAGTACGCTCGCGCTGCAGCTGAGCACCGCCCAGTCCCACTGCGCCTGCTGGACTGGAAGGAAGTCTACGAAGACTTCTCCGATGACAAGGTCCAGGTTCAGGCCACCCGCTGTATGGACTGTGGCATCCCGTTCTGCCATGACGGCTGCCCACTCGGCAACCTGATCCCAGAGTGGAATGACCTGGTCCGCCAGGGTCGTTGGAAGGAGGCGTACGACCGCCTCCACGCCACCAATAACTTCCCAGAGTTCACCGGACGTTTGTGCCCCGCTCCGTGCGAGGGTGCATGTGTGCTGGGCATTGGCGACGATCCAGTGAACATCAAGACTGTGGAGCTCACCATCGTCGAGCATGCCTACGACGAGGGCTGGATTGTTCCCATCAAGCCAACCTTCAAGACCGGCCAGTCCGTGGCAGTGGTTGGCTCCGGTCCAGCAGGCATGGCAGCAGCACAGCAGCTGACCCGCGCAGGACACGATGTCACTCTGTTCGAGCGTGCCGACCGCGTCGGTGGCCTCATGCGCTACGGCGTTCCTGAGTTCAAGATGCAGAAGGAATGGATCGACCGCCGTATCGAGCAGATGGAAGCAGAAGGAACCAAGTTCCAGCTGAACACCTCTCCAACCGGCGAAGATCTCAAGAACTTCGACGCAGTGGTTCTGGCTATCGGTTCCACCGTGGGACGCGACCTGCCAGTAGACGGACGCGAGCTGGACGGCGTGCACCAGGCCATGGAGTACCTGCCACTGGCTAACCGCGTGGGCTACGGCGATACCGATACCACCCCAATCGATGCCAAGGGCAAGCACGTCGTCATCATCGGCGGCGGTGATACCGGTACGGACTGCTACGGCACCGCACTGCGCCAGGGCGCGAAGTCCGTGCACCAGTTCGACATCGGCCCGAAGCCACCAGAGAGCCGTGCAGAGTCCACCCCGTGGCCAACCTATCCACTGAAGATGCGCCTGGCCTCCGCCCACGAAGAAGGCGATTACTCCATCACCGGCGAGGAGCCAGCTGAGCTCGTAGAAAAGCTCGGCCTCGGGGATCGCGAAAAGGGCACCGTGCTTGGCAACCGTGGCTGGTCCATCAACACCGTGGAGCTGACCGGCGAAAACGGTCAGGTCACCGGCCTGAAGGGCGCTGAGTGCCGCTTCGGCGAAAAGGGCCTGGAGAACATCGAAGGCACCGACTTCGAAATGAAGGCGGACCTCGTCCTGCTGGCCATGGGCTTCGTCTCCGTCGAGCGCACCCCAGTAGTAGCTGACCTGGACCTGGACGTTGACCAGCGCGGCCGCTTGGTGCGCGACGAGACCTTCCGTGCCACCGCCAACTCCGACGAGTTCCGCGACACCCCAGTGTTCGTCGCAGGCGACGCCGGCCGCGGACAGTCCCTGATCGTTTGGGGCATCGCCGAAGGCCGCGCCGTAGCAGCCGAGGTTGACCGCGCATTGATGGGAGACACCGCACTGCCTCGTCCGATCAACCCAACGGACGTCGCACTGCGCGCATAACCCCACGCGCGCCACTAGCCAGGGCATCTCGCCCCGGGAAGTACCCCGCGCACGAAAATTAAGGGCACCTCCGATCCGTCGCAGGTGCCCTTGTTCGTGCCTTGTAAAGTACCCAACATGACCATCGCCGCCTACCTCGGACTGCTCGGCACCTGGATCGCCGCCATCACCACACCCGGCCCAGACACCGTGCAGATCATCCGACTCGGCTCCCGATCCAGACACCTCGCCGTTTGGGCAGCCGTCGGCATATGCACCGGCAACATCCTCTGGCCGATCGTCACCATGGCAGGCCTGTCCGCACTCATCGCCGCCTTCCCCTGGATCCTCGCGGTCCTCTACCTCGCCGGCGGACTCTTCCTCATCCGCATGGGCATCGGCTCCCTCCGCAGCGGATGGGCAGAGCGCCAAGCCGAGCAGAGGGTTTCAGGCCCTTCTTCTTCCGACGCAAGCACGGCGAATGACGAGGTTGGCGTCGAAGAAAAACAGACCAACACCGCCACCACCGCATGGCGACTAGGGCTGGCCACCAACCTCTCCAACCCGAAGGCACTCCTATTCTTTGGCGCAGTGTTCGCGCAATTCCTGCCGGTAGGGATCACCATGGCAGAACGCGTGATCGTGTTAGTGATAATGACCGCGGTGGGTCTGGTGTGGTTCTGCGGATTCGCATGGCTGGTTAGCGTGCCACCGTGGGCCAGGAAATTGCAGCAGTTCAACCCCATCATCGAAATGGTAGCCGGAGTGATCTTTGCCCTGCTGGGACTGTTCTTGCTGTTCAACGGCGTGGAAAAGCTACTGCACCTCTAGGGGCCCTGGTAGTTGGGCAAAGACTGAAGCTCGCGCTATCCTGGCCGTGACCTAGACTGGCACACATGCAGATTCAGGACGTTTCCATCAAGGACTCGGAAATCCGGCTCGGGCAGTTCATTAAGCTCGCGAACTTCGTGGAGACCGGTGGACTGGCCAAGGAAGTCATCGCCAACGGCGCAGTCACCGTCAATGGTGAGATCGACACTCGTCGCGGCAAAGTGCTGCGCCCCGGCGATGAAGTGGGCTTGATTGACCCAAACACTGAGGAAATGCTGGCCGTTGCGCGCGTGGTGAACGCCGGCGAGCAGCCGCAAGATGATGACGATGACCTCGGCGAATACTTTGACGAAAGTACCGCCGACGATGACTTTGACCCGGAAAAGTGGAGGAACATGTAATGCCCGCACTCGTAGCTGAACCGGGGATGCCGATCTGGCTGGACCTCGCGACCACTGACCTCGCCGCCGCCCGTGAATTCTATGGCGTGCTCTTTGACTGGGAATTCGAGGAAGAAAACGAGGGCTATGCCGTGGCCAAGCGCTCCGGCATGCCTGTGGCCGGCATTGGCCAGATTCCTGACGGAGCCTCCAGCGTCTGGGGCATGCTGCTGTACGCACCCCAGTTGGAGACAGTGCACAACAACGCGGTGAAGGCGGGAGCTACTAGTGCGCTGGATCCCCGTGACCTCGGGAAACGCGGCATGATGAGCGTTTTGGTGGATCCCAGCGGAGCCACCGTGGGCTTGAAGAAACCCGCTGATGAGCAAGCCTTCTTTGCTGCCGGTGAGCCCGGAACGCCCGTGTGGCACGAGCTCATGGTGGGCAAGAACTGGGACAGCGCGCTGAAGTTCTACCACGAGCTGTCCGGCTGGGACATCAAGCAGATGAGCGACACGGAAGAGTTCCGCTACGCCACTGGCGAATGGGAAGGAAACCCGCTGGTCGGACTGTGGGATACCTCCAAGCTGGAGGACCAGCCATCGATGTGGACCCTGTACATGGGCGTGCTCGATGTGGACAAGGCCGTGACCCAGGTGGAGACCCTCGGCGGCACCGTGGTGCGCAGCCCATGGGAATCCGAATTTGGGCGGATGCTCACTATTCAGGACCCCGCCGGGGCGCTGCTCAACCTCGCTGAAATCCCGGAATACACCCCGGAGATGGACGAAGCGCACGAGCCGGACCTGTTCGCACCGGAAGATTCCCAGCCGAACTAAGCCGAACTTAGGCGAGCTCAAGCTGAGCTCACGCCCGCGAGCGCAGCAAGCTCACGCCCCCCCCCGAATCCCGCGTCTACCAAATGGTGACGCGGGATTCCTCGTCCAGCCACATCTCGTCCGTCGGCGCCACATCGAAGGCCTCGTAGAACTCCGCGATGTTGCTGCTGACCACGTTGCAACGGAATTCCGCAGGAGAGTGGGGATCGATGGACACGTACTGAATGGCCATCTGCGGGCGGATGGCGGTCTGCCAGATTCGAGCCCATCGCAGGAAGACTCGCTGCAGAGCGGAGTATTCCGTGGTGTCCGGATTGCCATCCGGATCAACCAGACCATCCACCGGCAGCTTCGGTGCGGAATCGAAATCCTGGCCCTGATCAGCCAAGTATCGGCGAAGCGCCACCACGGCAATGCCCAGTCCTCCGAGGTCGCCGATGTTCTCACCCAGGGTGAACGAACCATTGACGCGGTGATCCTCGATGCCACGCTGCTTCAATCCCGTGGGGATGAGGCCGTCATATTGAGCGACCAGCTTGTCCGTCAGCTCGGTGAACGCCGCGCGGTCTTCGTCGGTCCACCAGGAGTTGAGGTTGCCGTCGCCGTCGTACTTGGAGCCCTGGTCATCGAAACCGTGACCAATCTCGTGGCCGATGACAGCGCCGATCGCGCCGAAGTTGCCGGCCATGTCCGCCTCGGGATCGAAGAACGGCGGACGCAGGATCGCCGCTGGGAAGGTGATGTCATTCTTGACCGGATTGTAGAAGGCGTTGACAGTCTGCGGGGTGGCAAACCACGTCTCGTTGTCGCTGGGCTTGCCCAGCTTGTTGACCTCGTAATCGTGGTTGAACTCGCTGGCCGCGCGCACGTTAGCCATCACGTCCGCGCCCTGTGCGCCGAACTCCAGACCTGCAAAGCTGCGCCACTTGTTCGGGTAGCCAATCTTGGCCTGGAACTTCTCCAGCTTCACCAGCGCCTTCTCGCGGGTGGTGGGAGTCATCCACTCCAGCTTCTCAATGCGCTCGCGGTAGGCGGCGATGAGGTAATCCACCAGCGTGAGCATGGTCTGCTTGTGCGAGGGAGGGAAGTGCTCGGACACGAACTTCTTGCCCACTTCTTCACCCACCTGGCCTTCCACCAGGCTCACTCCACGCTTCCACCGCGCGCGCTGTTCGGTGGATCCGCTGAGGGTGCGGCCGTAGAAATCGAAGTTGCGCGTGCCGATGTTCTTAGGCAACAAACCAGCGCGGGAACGCACCACGCTCCAGTATGCCCACAGCTTCCAGGTGTCCAGGTCCACGGCGTTGTCACCTGCGGCCATGTCCGCCACATGCTCGAGGTAGCTCGGCTGGCACACCACCACGGTGGCCCCGCCGTCCGAATTCACGTCCACGTGCGTGGCCTCTAGCCATTCTTGGAACGGGAAGCCCGTGGGTAGATCGGCAACGTTCGTGGGGTTGTAGGTCTTTTCCGCATCGCGACTGGAGACCTGATCCCAGTGTCCCTTAGCCAGACGCTGCTCAAAGTCCATTAATGCTTGCGCAGCCTCGGCCTCGGAAGACTCAGCAAAACGCCCGGGCCGAGCCTGCTCATTAACCAGCGCAAACATGTCCGAAACGAACTCCACGTATGCCTCGCGCGTCTGCGCATGCTGCTCCTCGCGGTAGTACGCTTCGTCCGGCAATCCCAGACCCGTCTGCACCAGGTAGGCGCGTTCCACATGGGAACCGGAATCCTTCTCCACCCAGTAACCAGCCACGCCGCCCACGCCGGTGACGTCCAGTTGCCCCAGCACGCGGGCCAACTCGCGGATGTCGGTGGCAGAGCGGATGGGCTCGAGGTCTGCGTCGAGAACAGAAAGACCAGCCTGCTCGATGCCCTCTTCATCCATAAAACTCGAGTACAACGCGCCCACTCGGCCCTTCGGCTCGGTTTCTGCCGCGGCCTCGACGATGGCTCGCACGTCCTCTTCGGCCTGATCACGCAGCTGGTGGAAGGTGCCATCCACGGCTCGGTCCGCTGGGATCTCGTGGGTGCTCAGCCACTGGCCGTTGACGTGGCGGTAGAGATCCTGAGCCACGCTGACCTGCGCATTTGGCGCCTCGGAGATGTTGTCCGGGAGGGAAGTAGAGTTATTTTCATCAGCCATGCCCACCACATTAGACGGCATGTGGGACAGCTGTCTTGAGCCCCTTTATGCTTAGAGTTTGTGAATCCTCCGTCCCCCTTGCCACCTCACGTGCCACCGCAGCGGCCGCTTCCGTCTCCGCCACTGGGTGCGCGCCGCGATCCCGCCCGGCCCGAGATCATTCGCGCGCCGCATGCCGATCCTTTCGGACAGTTTCGCCCCGCGCCCACCGGCGGCCGACGCACCACGATCGTTACCGTGGGCATCGTCATTGCGGTGGCCGTTGCCTTTGTGGTTCCTTTTATTCTCGACGCAAACCTCGAGCTCTCTGACGATCGATTTTTCAGCACGGAAGACGTGCTGGAGGAGTACGTGCCTACTGAAGTGCTCTGGCCGCTGACATTCTCTTCACTGGATCGCTGTGATGGGGTGAGCAATGGCGAATTGATGGTCGCGAACTTTGACTGTCGCAACAGTCAGGTGCGCATCACGGGGCTAGAAGACGTTACGAACCCGCTGATCAGCACGGTGCGTAGTGCGCAATCGCTGGGGTATGAGCAGGTGGATTCGACGGAAGTCAATGTCTTCACATCTCGGGCACTGCGGATGAATCCGGAGCTGACGAGCGATGCTGAGCTGGATGACATTTACCTGGTTAACCCGATGTACAGCGCCAACCCGCTCGCCAGTGACAAGGACACCAGCTACGTGGTGACGTTCTACCAAGAGCCGCGATCTGAGATTCACGACGGAGTGTTGGTGGCGGTGGAGGTCACCGCGAACACTGCAGATGTGGCGTATCAGGAAACTGAGGACATCGTGAGATCGGCGGCGACCCATGACTAATCAACAGTGGACTCTTACACACACGCCACTGGCGTTCCACAACAGTTTCCCTCCGCAGGCGCGGCCACGCTTGAGCCTGTTTCACGGCGGCTGGTTCATTACTTATTGGGTGCTGTTCGTTCCGTGTCTCTTGCTGGGATTCGTTCAGTTCGCGATGCTGACCCCTCCGGGAGATGACGGCCCGCTGAGCGTTCTGGTGGCGCTCATGCTGGCAGCGGTAGAACTCTTGAGCGTTGGCGGATTGATCATGCTGCTGATGATCGCGCGTGGCACGCCCAAGCGGCTGGTGGCCATGGCTGTGGGATGGGGCGCGGTGATCGCCACGATGACTGCAGCGCTGGTTGTCTCCCCGCCGCTGCTGAGCATTGCGGACAAGCTCGGCTGGCATACTGTCGCGCTCTCCATTGCTGCCGCGCTTCCCGAGGAAGTGCTCAAGGGCCTAGGAATTTGGGGACTCATGATCATCGGGCGGAGCTGGTGGAACCGTCCATGGCACGGGATCGTGGCAGGAATGCTGGTGGGTCTGGGCTTCGAGGCGATAGAAAATGCCATGTATGCGCTCAAGCTCTCTTCGTTGAACCCGGAATCCAGCGTGCACGGTGTGATCGGGATCTACCTGCTTCGCCTAGCAATGGGGCCGCTGCCACACGTGTTGATGTCTGGTTTGGTGGGATATGCCATCGGCAAGGTCCTGTGTGAAGGTCCGGCGATGGGAACTCGGGATCGGGTGCTGACCCTCGTGGGATGCATGGGCATCGCCATGACCGCTCACTTCGCGTGGAATGTTCAGTTCCCCGCAGATGCGGAAATGATGGAACTCATCGTTTATCGCGGGATTATCTGGTGCCTGCTGGTGGCCATTGTGGCAACGGTGATTGTGGCGTCGAGAAGAAGACTAAAACCACTGCGACAGGCAGGATTGGAGCCGGCGGTGACCATCTACCGGCGTCTTTAAACGGGCAAAACGGGCCAATCTGGAAAAAATTTTTCCCCGGGAGCACAGTGAAACTTTTGGCCTAGAGCTGCAATTTTGACAGAGAAACCATAGGTAATTTTCAAAATGTAATGCAAGTTACCAATGTTAAAGCTGTTAATTCTGTGACAGTTGGGTATTGTGTGACTCATGCTTTCACTGCCTTGGCGCCGCTCTGCGCGCACTACCGTCCCCGCCCGCCTGACCGCAGCGGCCCTGCTCGGTTCTGCAGCCACCATCGCAACCCTCGTTGCCACCGACATCGTCCCCGTACCCTCATGGGCACTCAACGGCGTGGACGTTGCCTCTCACCAGCACCCCGGCAACAGCGCCATCGACTGGACCTCAGTCAAGGCCAGCGGCCAAAACTTCGCCTTCATCAAGGCCACCGAGGGCACCGGCTACATCAACCCCTACTTCACCGCTGACTCCTTCAAGGCTCAGCAAGCAGGAGTAACCCCGGGCAGCTACCACTACGCACGCCCCGGCTACGGCAACGCCCGCGCAGAAGCGGACTACTACGCAGCTACCCTGGCCACCGGCCCACAGCCATCCCTGCCACCAGTGCTGGACCTCGAAGAATCCGGCGGACTGGATCCCGTATCCCTGCAGAACTGGGTGCGCGACTGGGTAGACCAGATCAAGATCAAGACCGGCCGTACTCCGATCATGTACACGTATTACAACTTCTGGATCAACAACATGGGGAACACCACAGAGTTCTCCGACCTGCCACTGTGGCTGGCCTACTACAGCGACAGCCTCCCATCCACGCTCCCAGGCGGATGGACCAACGTGACCTTCTGGCAGTACAGCTCCACCGGACAGGTCAACGGCATCCAGGGCAACGTGGACCTCAACGAGTACTACGGCACCGATGAGCAGCTGCAGCAGCTGGCTTCCGGATCCCCATCCGGCACGATGGTGGGCAACATCTCTGACGCTGTTGAGCCAATCCGCGACGCAGCGGGCAACGAAGCCGAAATCATCAACGGCATCGAGCACGCCACCGGCGTGGACATCCCGCTGACCACCGACTTCCTGATGCTCGTGCTGGGCGTGGCCGGTGGCCGTTTGGAGCCGCAGGTGCTCATCGACCAGGGTCTGGCACAGCTGCAGAACGGCAACGTCACCGGATCTGTTGAAGCAGCACAAGGAGATAACGCCCTGCCTGCGATCCTGGCGATTGCCAACGCACTCAAGGAAGTCAACGCTTCCGGCCAGCAGGTACCGATCGAGGCGCTCACCGGTCTGGCATCCAGCAACGGCGATATCAACGCAACCCAGCTGCTGGGTATCCTGCAGGCCTTCGGCGGCACGCAGGACTGGAGCGCCAAGCTCAACAACGGCGAAGTTCCAGCCGACCCAACCGCGCTGCAGCAGCTTTCCGATGCTGCTAACGGCGTGAACCCAGCACCGGCTGGCACTCCGCTGCCTCCCGAGGCAGTCAACGCGGCACTGGCTACGCTGAACCAGTAATTAGCTTGAAGCTTCCGCCGCTATCTGGCGGGTGAGGCGAGGCGAGGGAAGGCGCACACAGTTGGACACTGTGTGCGCCTTCTTTGTGTGCTCAGGTTCTCTGAGTTGCACAACGATCCCCCGGAAGTGCCACCACTTTTGCGTTTTCCCAGGTCGCAGAATGGCCGGTGGCACTTCCGGGGGATCATTGTGCAAACGCCCCTGCAACCGGATCCGGTTGCAGGGGCGCATGTTGCCGAGCCGAGGGGGAGTGGGGAGTGTGAGCCCGGGCAGCCAGCCTGCGACTGCCGCACCGGGCCCAGCTGCTACTTGCTGCTGGTGATCTTCATCGGGCCGGGGTAATACGTACCCAGCTCCGTGGTTTTCGATTCCTCGATCTCCGCGGGCTTCGGCAGGGTGCCATCACCAGCGGGCTGGGTCTCAAGGGTGTCCAGCACACCCCAGTCGCGCTGCCAATCATTTTCCAGGTACGTCGGCAGCTCGGTAGCACTTACCGTCATCTCTGTCAGTCCTACAGAGCCACCACCGTAGTAATCCATCACGGGGCTGTGTGCCCGGCGTGCCTCATGATCAGGGGAAATGCGGAATGTAGGAACCTCAGCCACACCCAAGCGGTGATCGTAGCTGCGCTGACAAGGGAACTGGAATGCAGCAGACCAGTCCAACAGCCCAGGCTGCTCGGAACCAATGACCTCATTCAGGCTCTTCAGTTCCGGCGCGCGAGGAGGAGTAAACGCCAACCATTGGTCAGGAGTCAGGTTCGTATCCACCGCGCGGATACGAATGACATCCGCATCAGTAGGCACAACCTCACGAGGGATACGCATATTGCGCCATTCCGGAGCGGTGCCAATGTCCAGCGGCTGGTACTCGCCGATCCACTCGTAATCAGCCGAACCGGAATCCGCATTGCCGCCGTCAGCACCAGCCTCAGCAGAAGTATCCTTCTTCCGCCCGAACTCCACCTTCAGCTCCTGGCCGTACTGGAACACACCATTCATATCGGTATGCGCCACCTCGCCCGCAGCAGAGAACGTAATCAAAGGACGCTGCTCACTGAGCTCCGGAATCTCAAACCACTGGCTCGTGGTGTACGCAGGCAACTGCAAACCTTCCGTGAACGAACCAAGCACGGGGACGCGCTGGTTATCCAACTGGAAAGGAAGCTGTGCGTACGAGCCGTTGATACCACGCTCGTTAGACACGCCACCCGTGGTGCCGGAATCATCGGCGCGGGCCTGCTGGGAGTTTTGCGTCGAATCGCCAGAATCACTGTTCGCAGACCCGGACGAACCACTGCTACCCGCACCCGCCGTGGACGAAGCGCCAGTGGAGCTATCAGACGTAGAGCCACTGGAATCGCTGTTCTGGTACGCAGACTGCGAGGTCACAGACGTCTGCGGCGTGGAAGACGACTCGTCCGTGGTGGTGCCCGGATCAATCCGCGTCGGAATGTTATTCGGACGGAACCCACGAGCACCCGCCGTGGTCAAAGAATCCTTCAACTCGCCACCACCGGCAACGGACAAGAAGGAATCATTCGTGTTGGATTCCACCATCACGTCATTAGCCATCTGGCAGCTATTGCCAGTCAGAGCCACCAGGTTGCCCTTGCCCACCGAATACGCAGGCCACTGAGACACAAAGCCCTTGGCCAGCGAAGCCATGGAAAAGACCACCACAATCGCCGTCAAAATAGCCATCGGAGCAGCCGCCATGCCCTCGAACTTCAACAGGCGGCGAACCTCCTGCTGCTGGATCTCCTCCTGCTCCGAACGCGACTGCGCCCGGGCATTGCGGATATCGGACAAGTAGCCCACCAGCACGCCCCAGACCAGCACGGCCAAGGAAATGACCAGCATCATCGTGGAAGCCTCAATGCCAGCCACCTGAATGGTCTTATCCCACCACGGAACTCCGTAGCTGGAGATGTACCACCAGCCGTTCGTTCCGGCCAGAGCCAGTGCGAAGAGCATGAGGGTAGCGCCGATAAACAGGACGCGGTTGCGTCGAGAAGAAAGAGAGAAATGGGAAGCAGCCACCGCTGCCAAAGCCATCAACGCAGCACCCACACCGGCGTACACACCAAAGTGGTGTGTCCACTTCGTCGGCGTGAACACCATGAAGAACATCGTGCCCACGATCACCAACATCAGGCGGCTCGAAGGCCCCTTCGCCGCACCCGGCACCTTGCCGTTGCGCAACGTGGAGGCAATAACCACACCGAAGGCGAACAGCAGCATCAAGATGGTGAAGCGGCGAGGGAACGAGCCATCCACCGTCGGCTCCAGCAGAGCCGTGTAGCGCAGGTACTCCTCGTACCAAGGGATCGATGGACCCACAGCGCTGCGGACAGAGGTAGCCTCCATCACGGTGCGCAGAGTCTGATCGCCAAAAACGCCCACCAAAATCGCCGTACCAGCAGCCAAGAACGGCGCGATCTGGGCCAACAAAGCCATCGCGATCGTGCCCTTGGACGAACCCTTACCGGCGCCCAGCGCAGGCAGACGACGAATCGCGATGCGAATAATCGCACCCAAAGAAACCAACAGCGCGGCCACAGCCATCAGGCCAGTCGGGCCAGCACCCAGCGCCAACGTGGCGATGATCGTACCAATCGCTGCAGGAAGCAGGCGGTGCGTAGCGATAGCTCGCTCGAAGGACACCCACGCCAGCAAGGAAGCCAGAGCAATGATCGGCTCCGGGCGGGTGCCGTTGTTGTAGGTCATCCAGAACACCAAGAACAGCGCGGCCATGGACCAGCGGGCCACAGCGCGACGATTGATCTTGGCGCCCAGGCGCGGCAGCACCTCGCGGGACAGGATCATCCACGTAATGAAGCCAGCCAACAGCGCCGGCAAGCGCATCCAGATGGACGCAGTGGAGACCTTGGCCATCAGCGCCAGCAAGTCATAGAACGGGAAGCCAATCGGCGATTCCGGAACGCCGAACCAGCGGTAGTAGTTGGCCATGTAGCCGGAGTGCTCAGACACCCGCGCCATGGTCAGGATGTAGCCGTCATCTGCAGTGTTGGCACCGATGAAGTACCAGCCCACCAGGAACAGACCCACCACCGCGTCAATCGGACGCAGCTTCCACCAACCGCGGGGCAGGAAGCGCCCGCCGCGGTGCCCATCGAGGGAATCGATGCGATGCAAGGCGAACAGAGAGATCACCATCATGATCAGGCCCAGCGCCATCGCGATCAGCTTCAGCGCAGTGGGGCTGGAGGAGAAGCGAGAATCCACAGTGATGGATGCGCGCAGCCCTGCCTCCTGTGCCTGCTGGGTGGTCTCTGGATTGTTGACCATCTCCGAGTAGATGCCCGTGACCATCGGCCGGATGTCATCGGCGATGGCGCCTTCGTATGGTGCGCCATCTTCGTTGGTCTCATCGGGGATCCAGGCTCGGAACAGCTCGCTATCTGCGGTGATGTGCAGTGTCGCGTCCGGTCCGAGCTTGTCCACCTGCTCCTTGGTCAGAGTCAGCGGCACCACGTTGCGCACCACGACATCCAGTCCATCCGTGGTGGAGCGCACGAACATGCCGCGCAAGGTGGCCTCTTCGCTGTTCTCCGGAACGGTGGACAGCGCCGTGGTCTCGCCAGGATTCAGGTTCCGGATCTCTTCGACCGGTAGCTCCAGGTCCATCTTCTCCGGCATGTAGGAGATCAGGGGAGCGGTCACGCTGGTCAGGTCATTGCCCTGCGGCCAGGTGAACTCGGAATGTTCCTGCTTTACGGGCAGAACGGGGGTCAGACAAAACAGGATGAAACCCAGTACGCCGGTAATGATGGCGAGGGCTTTGAGCCGGGCAACTGAGCGCCCCGGAGGTGACGGTTGGTCCGTGACCTTCGTGGCGGAGTTGCTGTCCTGAGTCTTTTGTTGCGGTTTTGTCACAAGGGGGCATTCTACGGCACAAGGCTGCGAACCTGAGAACCCTGTGAGCTGTGTTACGGGCTAAGCGTCTGTGCGCAGAGCAACCACAAATGGCCCCACCTGATGCAGTTCCCAACCGTCTGCGAATGCACTGGCCTGGAAGTTCACCGTGCGGAATCGGACGTTCGGGTTGCTGGGGTAGATGTCATCGGCGATCTGGTAGCTGAAGGTGCCATCGCCAGGGCCCGTGACCTTGGGGAGGTCGTGGAGTGGGTCGGCGGCGGAATCTTCCTGTTCTGAGTTCTCTTCCTTTGGGTCTTGTTTCTCGACGTCAAGCTGCCCGCGCAGCACCAGTGCGTCCGGTGCCTGCCAGCCGTTGTCTCGTTCTGCGGCATCCATGGCATCGCGAAGCTCTTGCGGGTCATCGATGGTGGTCCAGGCTTCAATGGCCTGGTTTCTACGCTCGAATTCGCCCAGCGGGTTGGAATAGTGCGCAGTGATGGCCTGGTAGCCGTGATACGGGTAGTAGGACATGAAGTTTTTCTCGTCCGTCAGGACGATGGTTCCCGCTTGCGAGCCGGTGTGACCGCTGATCAGCTGGTCAATCGTTGCGTAGTACTGCGTGGCATCTGCGGGCATGCGGTCGCCACGCACGGCATCGCCATCGGTATCCGTGTAGGCGGCATCGAGGCTATCGCGGACGTGATTGGTAGTGGTGGTGACAAAGTGCACGCAGGTGGCGGCCAGGAATACCGCCATCACGCCGGTGATGACCTTGGTGTTTGCGGTGAGCATCTGTTGCGGATAGAAGCGTTTGAGGCCTTGGATCCGCAGTTCGGCTAGTGCGAGCACTGCAGAGACGCTGAGGATCAGCGCGATGGGCAGCCACACGCGGAACGCTAGCAGGGTGGTTCCGAAAATGGTGGCCAGCAGGGAGAGGAAGACCCATCCGTAGCAGACCGCCAGGCCCACGGCCATGGAGTGCACGTCTGCATCGCGGAAGCGCGCGATGATCCAGATGATGGCGATGGCGCCCAGCAGGAACAGCGTGATGTTATCGAAAAACGGCATGGGGATTTCCGTGCCGTCCTTAGGAAGGTAATGCTGTGCCTTGCTGGGGCCGTGCGGTTGGGTGAGCATGGCCCAGAGGTATGGCCCCCAGCCGATGGCCGCGATAACCAGTGAGCTCACGCCAATCACGATCAACCGCCAGATGGGCTTCCAAGACTTGTCCACCAGCGCCACCACAAACGCCATGATGACGATCGTCAGCGCAGAAATACCCGTGAATAGCGTGTACAGATTTGCGGATAGTCCCAGGTAGATGATGTTTCCGGCGATCGCCGCTTTGCCGCCTTCGAGTGCGCGCCGGGACATGAGGAACGCCGCCGGCATGCCGATGGCCACGATCGCCGCGTACGGCTCATCCGGGGCCTGGCGCACCATGATGGCGGTAGTGGTCAGAGTGATAGCCAGAGCCACGGCAAGCGACCCAGTCAGCCGTTGCCATACGGGAACCAGCATGGCGCTGGCCACGGCGAGAGTAATCAGTGCCCACGGCTTAAACGCGGCCCATCCTGCCAGGCCGGTGAGCTTGGCGAAGGCACCACCGGAGAAGAACCACAGCCCGGGGTAGAAGCTGGGCATATCGATATAGGCCATATCGTGCCAGCCCAGCTGGTCTGTCATGCGCGTGAGGAACTGCGTGCGGAACCCCTGGTCTACGCTGATTCCCTCGAGGTAGAGACGCGTGGCGGCCAGTGGAATGGCCAAGGTGGTGATCACCAGCGCTGCTGGAGCGAGGTAGGCGATCAGATGCGTGACCAGCCGCATCCACCGCGGCAAAGGCTGACCCTTCGGCGGGTGCAGCCACAGCCACGTGGTCAGTGCCGCCACCGCAATGACCGCAGTGGTTCCAGCCGTGGAGATAGCCCGCAGCACGAAGCTGTTGTTATAGGAAGGCCACTGCACGCTGCCGAGCACAAACCATGCCACCAGCGTCATCGCTGCAGCTAGAGCGCCCGCAACTGCCATGCGCAGCAGCGTTTGTTGCAACGTGAGGGTATCCGTCACGTAGACCTTGTCCAGCCCCTTGCGCGGGGAGTGGTGTTCGGTCTGCTCGGTCGGTTTCGTGACGGGACTCGCGCTCATGAGTTACATCTTGGCATATGGCCGAGACACCGCCTGTGAACCGAATCTTTAGCGACGCAACATGATGCTGCGGATTCCCGCGTGGAACCCATCGCGCAGGCCCACTCGCTGAGCCTCTGTGAGCGTGTATTCGTGCAGCGTCTCGCACGCGAACTGCAGCAGCGGGCGGTCGATCTCCGGTGGCAGCCCGCCTCCGGAAAGCAGATGTGCGCTGTCCTTTTGCTCTTCGGTGGCGCCGTTGTCATACCACCACACCGCGTACTGCTGTCCGATGTCCAGCGGGCTCTGTTCGCCTGAGCTGGCCCATACCTCGTTGGGCAGGGGCACGTATCGGCTGCGCAGTTTGCGGTGGCGTGCCATCATGCCGGGGTTTGGCCGCGGCATCGTCCCTGGTGTGGGTACCTGGGTTGTTTTCGACGCCAACCCCGTCTCGTCCGCAGCGCTCTCCGAGTCGGCAGTTTTGTCTGCTGCAGGTTGTTCCGGCTGGGCAGTTTCCTGAGCTGCTGAGTCTGGCTCTGCGGATTCCGGCCGGGAAGCGCTTTCTTGGGTATAGGCCTCTTGCGGGGTGACTTTCTGCGCAGCAGATTCGCCGGTTACCGACGGGTCAGCAGCAGGCTGACCAGCGGCATCGTCGCTCGGAGCGGCGGGATCCGCCGCCGCGTTCGCCGCAGCCTTGGCGGAATCCGTCAGGGAAGGGCCGGAAGCGGAACTGTCAGAAGTGGCGTCGGACGAAGAAGAAACCTCAGCCTCCGCGGACGTCCCGGTGGTGGCGACGGGGATGGGGGAGAGGCCGGGCTCTTCGGGCTGTTCGGCATCGCCGAGGGGGCGCTCGATCTCTGCGGAGGGGCTGACCGTTGGTTGGACGGGGCCTTCGAGGACCTGCAGGCGCATGGTGTCTCGGAAGTCCTCGCGGGGGTCGAGGATGGTGGTGGTATCGCAAGCGAAGCGCAGGGCGCTGGACATGGAATCCCAGCCGAATCCGTAGAGGTGAACGCGCACGCCAGCGTTAACGGCCTCTTCCACGCCAGGGAGCATGTCCGCATCGCCGGAGACCAGGATGATGTCGCTGACGTGGCCCTTCATGGCCGTGAGAACCATGTCTGCGACCAGGCGGGTATCCACGGCCTTCTGGGTGCGCCTATCGCCCCACTCGATCAGCTGACCGGCGCGCAGTTGCACGCCCGGCTCGCTGCGCAGGGAACGTTGGTAGCGGTGCGGGCCGGAATCGGGGATGCCGTCATACCAGTACTGCCTATGGATTTGCTGCTTGAGCTGCTCAGATCCCATCCTGCCGAGCACCGAGACAACCTCTGGGAGATCGATCTCCAACTGGGCGCGGGCGCCCGTGTCCCAGGAGTTGTAGAAGCTGGCTAGAAGGTAGGAGGTATCGACGAAGATAAGTGTGCGTTCCAGCATGGTTGGTCATTGTCCGTTTCGTTTCGCATAGATTTTCAGAGTTTTCTATGCCCCTAGCATGCCTGAAAACTTTGTTGTACGGTTAGTTACGCAAGTAACCAACCAACTAGCCTCATCTGTAACAACACTGCGCATCGCTCCATAGCGCACCACCGATGAACAACCACCGCACACACAAAAGGAGGGTCACATGGACGAAGCCGCAGTGCCGCTATTCCAGCAAGTGGCCGATCTCATCGCCGATGCCATCGTCGATGGATCCCTCCCCGAAGGCGAACGAGCGCCCTCGACCAACGAGCTCGCCACCTTCCACCACATCAACCCCGCCACCGCCCGCAAGGGATTGGCGTTGCTGGTGGAACAAGGCGTGCTCAGTAAGAGGCGAGGCGTGGGCATGTTCGTCGAATCCGGCGCCAAGGACATCATCGTCACCATGCGAACCAACAGCTTCGCCCACAACTACGTGGTGCCTCTCATCGACGAGGCCGCCAAATTGGGCATCAACCGAGACGACCTGAACACCCTCATCAGACAAGTCGCCGAAAGTCGAGGACTGTACGAATGAATTCTCTACCTGCACACTCCTATGAACTCCGCCAGGTGACGCGCCACTTTGGTGGTCCCATTAAGCGAGCGCTGACCGGCGGAACTCCTGCCCTCGATGGCGCCACGGCGACCCTGCCGGGCGGTCGCGTGTACGGACTGATTGGCCGCAACGGCGCTGGTAAGACAACGTTGCTGCGTGCGATGGCCGGACAGGTGCGCGTGAAGGGCGAGCTCCTGGTGGACGGGCAGCCGGTATGGGACAACCCGGAGGTGCTGGATCGCATCATTTTGGCTGGTCCGGACGTGCCGTGGCCTACCGAGGTCAAGGTCAAGAAGTTGCTGTCCGTGGCCGCCGTGCGATGGGCTACGTGGGACCAGGCCTATGCTGATGCCTTGATTGCGGACTATCAGTTGGACACGTCCAAGAAGCTCAGCGAGCTATCCCGAGGCCAACGCTCCCTAGTCAGCGTGGTGCTGGGTCTGGCCGCACAGTGTCCCATCACCTTGTTGGACGAGCCGTATTTGGGCCTTGACGTGCAGAATCGCGAGCAGTTCTACCGCCACCTCATGGAGGACGTGCAGCGCAATCCCCGCACCATCGTCTTGTCCACCCACCACATCGACGATGCTTCCCGCATCCTCGATTCCGTCATCCTCCTCGATCAAGGCCGCATCACCGGCCTCGGCGAACTGGAGGATTTCACCGAACGCGTTGCCGTTCTTTCCGGATCGGTGGCCGCCGTGGATGCGCAATTGGGCAGGTTGGGTTGTGGTCCTTCTTCTCTTCTTTCCGACGCCACTTCCGCCGGCCTCCGCCGAGTCACCCTGGATCTGGCTGTGGCGGCCTCCGGTTCACCAGTCTCAGCCGGATATTTGCGCAGCATGCTGGAAGGCACGGGCGTGCGGATGCACCTTGCGGACTTGGAGCAGGCGGTACTTGCGCTTACTGGCCGCGACATTCACTCCAGCCAGGCGCAGGTAGGCGAGGCGAGCTTAAACGATGCGAACTTCAGTGAGGTGACCGGCAATGACTAACGCTGCTTCTGCTTCCTCTGTTCATTCCGCTGCTCGCGGTGACCGAGGGGACCAGGCGCAAGCTGGCTCACGAGGGCTTCCCTGGGCAACCGTGATGAGGTTGGTGCTCTCTCAGGTCAAGCACGAGAGCATGTTCTACATGGCGTTCTGGCCGGTGTTTATTTGGCTTTTCACTTGGTCGGGTGATGCGCCTTCGGTGTTCGTCACGTTCTGTTCGTGCATAATCTTGGGAATTTTGCCGATGATTCCGGGGTGGGAGCCGCAGTGGTTGCGTGCTTTGTCTTTGAGCTCCAGTGACATTCGGCGCGTGACACTGGGTGTGCTGTTTGCTGGGATCGCGTGGGCACAGATCCTGCTGTGGTTCGGCGTAGTCATGTTCGTTGGGCTGGACAGTTTTATTGGTATTGCCATGATCCTGGGGGTCAGTGCCCTCAACGCGGTTGAAATCTATACCCACCTGCGTAGAACACGTCCCGAGAGAAGCGAGGTGGTGGATAGTAAGGCGACGGGCAACGCTGAACCAGCTAAGAGTTCAGATTCGCGAGTGGTTGCCCGTTCGGCTGGGCAGAAGCAGAAAGACACCAAGAAAAATTGGTTCGAGCGACTGCCAGGATTTGGCACCTATTGGAGTGATCTCCCAGACGGTAGGGACATCGAGGATTCCCTCATCGACCAAAGAATGCGACTAGGTACTCGCCGTATTGGAAGCATCGCGACAATTACTGTTGTGATTTTGGCCTTTGTGGGGCTCGCACGTTCGGGCGAATTGCAGGCGAGTGTGGGCATCCTATTCTTTGGTGCCGTCATGATGCTTTCCGCAGTTGCTGCCGGATTAGGCGAGATGCTGAAACATTGGGTGATATTCGGAGGTAGCCGACGGGCGTGGTTTAAGAAAGTTGCACGCGCCACGGCGTTGCGAATGCTGGTCATTGTCCCTATCTATGCAGTGGGACTGGGCATCTGGTTTATGTTCCAACGGAATACCGAAGTGCCCGATGCGGTGAAAATATTCGGTAGTTCTACCGCTGGGCTCATTGCAACACTGGTTTTGAGTGGCTGTGCAGTCGCTGCTGCGTATTGGGCGACTCTGATGATCTTGACCGGGATGGGCGCACGCTTTAGTGGTTGGCAGAACTTTGTAGCAATGATGGGAACCTATACCGCCGTCACCGGTCTGTTGGTGCTCATTAACTTAAGGGCGATGGGAGGACTCACTGACATGATCCAGAGTTTCGAAAATCCCGCTATGGGCTCGCTCGCACACTATGGGCCGTTGGTGCTTGTAACTGTGGTCCTGATGCTTGTCGGATACGAAGCCTCGCGGAAGCTGGTGTTGAAGTACGACGTAGGCAACGCAGGTATCTATCAGGCGCTAGGAATGTAAAAGTTCACTTGACCTGCGGGGTTGTGTTCGTTCGGGCTGGTGTGTACATTTATTCAAGTCAGCGCGACCGACACCGCCACTGCGAGTCAGTG
>ENA-OOKA01000018-OOKA01000018.1-human-skin-metagenome-genome-assembly--contig:-NODE-18-length-73671-cov-6.863902_pt1 | contig 73671 bp, 56 predicted proteins | sample MGYA00248825_ERZ500995 | MGnify/ENA primary metagenome ERZ500995 (study PRJEB25958, sample SAMN03398540) | human skin metagenome | study: EMG produced TPA metagenomics assembly of the Human Skin...
TGGGCCCGCGTCGAGAAGCGACTGATCGACGCGGGCGTGACGCTGCACCACGGGCACCGCGCGGTCCTGCCGGACGGCTTCGCCGGTGACGTTGAGCGTGACCGTTACCGGGGCCGCCATGAACGCGGTGTCGCCGGTGCGCGTCAGGCGGAACAACCCGCCGCCGGCACCCTCGCCGCGGCAGAGAGCTGAGATCCACGATGACCGACACGATCACCACCCCCACGCCCACGACCGGCCCTCGGCTCGGGTTCTTCACCCGCCTCCTCGAGGACGCGCCCGCCGAGCAGCGGTACCGGTTCGCGCTCGAGCAGATCGAGACGGCCGAGCGGTTCGGCTTCGCCACGGCCTGGGTCGCCCAGCACCACTTCTCCGCGACCGAGGGCGGTCTGCCCTCGCCGCTCGTCTTCCTCTCCCACGCGGCGGCACGGACCTCGCGGATCCGGCTCGGCACCGCGATCATCACCCTGCCGATGGAGAACGGGGTGCGGGTGGCCGAGGACGCCGCCGTCGTCGATGCGCTCTCCGGCGGTCGCCTCGAGATCGGGCTCGGCTCGGGCGGGAACCCCAAGTCGTTCCCCGCCTTCGGGACGACCTTCGACGATCGGCGCACCGTCTTCGCCGACAATCTTGCGGCGCTGAGGACCCTGTTCGCAGGCGACGCGCTCGCCGCGGGGGATGTCCAGCCGGAGGGCTACCGCCTCTACCCGCAGGCGCCGGGGCTGGCTGATCGCCTGTGGCAGGCGACGTTCTCCGCGGTCGGGGCCGGTGCCGCGGGAACCGCTGGGGACGGGCTCATGCTCTCGCGCACCCAGCCGCGCCCGGCGGAGAACACCTCCGCGACCCTCGACGAGGTGCAGCTGCCGGTCATCGACACCTACCTGTCCGCGCTGCCCGGCGGTATCGAGCCGCGCATCCTCGCATCGCGCACCGCGGTCGTCGCCGACGCCGAGGATCTCCCCCGGCTGCGCGAACTCACCGAACCCGCCCTGCGCGCCGAGGCGAACCGCCTCGTCGGCTACGACACCTCCGGTCTCAGCCTCGACGAGCTGCTCATCGCGACCGACACCCACCTCGGCACGCCCGAGCAGGTCATCGAGAGCCTCGCCGCCGACCGGGTGCTGCCGCGGGTGAGCGACGTGAGCTTCCAGGTCCACTCGGTGCCGGCGACGAACGAGCACACGCTGCGCTCGATCGAACTGCTCGCCACCGAGGTCGCTCCGGCGCTCGGGCTGAAGGTCGAGGGTGGCTCGGGTGCGCGAGCTGGTGCTGCCGGCGCCGGCGGCGGCTCTGTCGGTCTCGGGGCTGCGGCGGCCGGATCGGCGCGCTGAGATGCCCGACATCATCAACCTCCTCGCCGGCCTCACCGAGGGCGACCCCCTCGACCGCCTCCGCGACCACCGCCCTCAGGCGAAGGAGAACGCGCAGCTGAGCTTCGAGGCACTCCTCGAACCCGAGGAGCCGGGCGACTTCTCCTACCGCGACCGCTACGTCATCGCCGCGTTCACCGCCGGGCTGCTCGGCTCGACCGCCGGCGAGGAGTTCTACCGGGACCTGCTGCGCGACGAGGACGAAGCTGCGGCGTGGGCGATCGCCGAACTCCTCGACGACACTGTCGTCGACCTCGACGCGACGAACCCCGTCCGCGGCCCGTACGGGAACTACGGATCCGCGAGGTTGGTCGCAGAGAACGTCAACGGTCCCTGGCTGAGCGTCGGTGCGAAGGCACGGGACACGCTCGGGCCGGTCACCTCGGCGGGGATCGAATTCGCCCACCTCCTCGTCCTCCATCCCCGCGATGCCGGGCCCGAGGACCTCGCCAGGCTGCTCGCCGCCGGCTGGGACGAGGACGGAATCGTCACTCTCGCCCAGCTGATCTCGTTCCTCAACTTCCAGATCCGGTTGAGCGCCGGGCTCGCCGCCCTCCTCCACGCCCCCGCCGCGGCCGAGGAGCAGATCCCCTCCCGCCCGCTCACCTCGGCGGATGGGCGTGCCGGTGGGTCCTCCGGGGCAGGGTCCTCGGGGGCGGGATCCGGGTCGGGTGCCGATGGATCCGGAACCGGAGCGCGGTCGTCAGCCCTCGCCGAGGTGGGGGCCCGGGTGAAGACGTACCCCGACCTCGCGCGGCCGGAGGTCTTCCAGCAGTCCGGGCTCGGCTGGGTGCCGTGGATCGCGCCCGTCGCCGAGGCGGACCTCACCGAGGCGCAGCGCGATGCCCTCATCGAGGCCGGGCGGGCGAAGAACCCGTACTTCCGCCTGCTCGCGCGGGATCCGGCGGCGCTGCGGGCGCGCACCCTGACCGACTTCGACATCTTCTTCAACGTCAGCGACGGCCTCGGCCGGGCGGAGCGCGAGCTCGCGGCAACGGCGGCCTCCCGACTCAACGGGTGCCTGTTCTGCGCGTCGATCCACTCGGACCGGGCGAGCGAGGAGTCCGGCCGACGGGACCTCGTCCAGCAGATGTTGGATACGGGGACGGATGAGCCGTCCCACCTCGGCGATCCGGTGTGGGATGCCGTCGTCGACGCCTCGGTCGCTCTCAGCCTCACCCCGCCGGCCTTCGGACCGGACCGGGTGGCGGCGCTGCGGGATGCGGGACTGACCGATGCGGACATCATCGATGTCCTCGGTGGGGCGGCGTTCTTCAACTGGGCGAACCGGCTCATGCTCTCCCTGGGAGAGCCCGAGCTCATCGCATCGGGGAAGACGAGGTAGGCGCGGCGGGACTGCCGGATGCGGCGGTCCGGCACACTGTCCGACGCCTTCCCGTCCGACGCTTGCCTACCCGATATCGCCCGTTATCCGACGTCCATGAGCGTCGAGCGGATGATGAAGCGGTTTCCCGTCGGGGATTCGACGCTGAAGCCCGCGCCGCGGCCGGGGACGACGTCGACGGTGAGGTGGGTGTGCTTCCAGTACGCGAACTGCTCGGCCGACATCCAGAAGTCGATCCCCGAGGTGGTGGCGCCGTCAGCGTCGGCCTCGGGCAGGGGCAGGTCGAAGTGGCCGAGGAGGACGTCGGCATCGGAGGTGAGGAAGTCGCCTTCGGGGAAGCACATCGGCGAGGAGCCGTCGCAGCAGCCGCCCGACTGATGGAACATCAGCTGACCGTGCTTGGCGACGAGGTCGCCGAGGAGGTCGACCGTGGCCTGCGTCATCGCCACCCGGGACTTCGTCTCCCCCTCGATCGTCGGTGACGATTCGAGTGCGGTCGGAGCGGTCTGGTCGGCTGGCTCGGCGTGCTCATCGGGTGCGCTGCGGCCAGCGGGCGTCGACTCTGCTGGGCTCCGGTCGGCGGGGATCCGGTCGTCACCGACCTTCGCGGTGTCGATCTGTTCGCTCATGACATGACCTCCATCGGTTGTCGCAGGAGCCGGTTCTCGCGGATCGCTGAGGCGGCGCGATCGCGCCGTTGTCCTCCACCTCCGCAATGATGGGGTCGATGTCGAACTTCCTCATCGCCGATCCCAGTCCACCTCCGGCGGACGACCGCCGACTCGTCTGCAGGCGACAAGCCTCCCGTCGACCGACTCCGTCGTTCCAGCCTAGGCCTCGGCAGACCAGAGAACAAGAGTGGTCCACGGCGAGGTCGAAGCGCTTCAAAACTCGCTCACCTGCGTGAATTCAGATGAACCTTAGTTCGAACGAGTTTCGAACTTTCTATTGACAAGATTCCCTCTGAGGTCTAGACTGAGAGCAACGATCCACACCGTTGTGGAGAAGGCAGGTGACCGGCAGTGACAGACCTCGCGAACCCCGCAGGACCCGGCTCGAGTGCTGCCGACGAGGAGCCTCCCGATCAACCGAGCACGCCTCCTCGCCTCGAGGTCGACCCCGATTCCCCTTTCGCCGACGTCCTCGACGTCTACACGAGCAGCGATCGTGCTCAGCTCGCCGCCCTCGAGACCACGGCCTCGCTCTTCCTCGCCGAAGTCATCGACCACCTGGGCCTCCTCAACCCCAATCCGGAATCCCCCTACCGGCACGCAACCCTCACCGAGACCGCGTCCCGTTTCGCAGATGCCGCTAATAGGGAGGGCGAGTCCATCAGCGGCGACGGAGTTGCCACGCCTCCCGCCGAGGCGGATGCGGAAAGCACGTCGGATCCATCCGCTGAGTCGACCGCGGACGGCGATGCCGCGCTCGTGGAAGCCCCCTCAGCCACCCCTGATGCGACGTCCGTACCCGGCTTCCCGAGGTTCCGGGAGACCCAGACCATCGACGGATGGGTCCACATGCACTCCCACACCGAGGAGATCGGCGAGTTCACCGTCATTCTCGGCACCACCACCGCAGGCACCTACGCACACATCAACGACGCGATGACTCTGGTCCACGGCCTGCCGAAGTTCCATGCTCGGTGCCTGGCAGGAGAGTTCACCATCGCCCACGTCCACGCCGCGACTCGGTTGTGCAAGAGCGTCCGGTTCTCCGACCTCCGCCACATCGACGATTACCTCGAGACCCGGCGCGCCGACATCACCATCGAGACGTTCAAGAAGTCGCTCGCGATGAGGGTCAGCGTCCTCGAACCCGCCGACGAGCGCACCCAACAGGCATTCGAGCGTCGCCGCGTCGACATCACCACCTACCCCGACGGCTCATCGTGTCTCACCCTCACCGGGCCATCGGCAGAACTGCAGGCGTGCTTCCTCCGCATCGAAGCATTCGCGAAGGCGATCCGCAACGGCAACACGGCTCCGTTCGGCGACCAGATCCCCGACGGTGCCGTCATCGAGGACGACCGCGCAATCGCGGCACTGATGTTCGACATCTTCACTCGCACCTGCCCACAGGTCCGCATCCAGGTTCGCACCGAGGAGACCGACACCGGGGTGATCGGCACCAGCGAACTGCCGCTCGACCTCGAAGGCGTCCGCAACGTCGCCGATGTCGCCGAGCGGATCACCGCAGCCGCCGAGGCGGTCGGCATCTCTGCGGACCCCTCGGTGAGCGGCAACCGCAGGTCGCTTGCCGGAACCGGGGCATGCATCGCCGGAGACAGCGCCGACATCACTACCGGAGCCAGCACTGACGCTCTTGCCGGCCGTGGGGCTGACGCGGAGAACGCTTCGGGCTCCGAGGTCACCGATTCGGCCTTCGGTCCCATTGCCCGCACCGATCACGGCATCGGCGGTGACAGCACAGACGACCACCTCATCGGCAACGTCCGCAGGAAGGGCCGGCTGATCGACATCCTCCTGACCATGCCCACTGACGCCTACTGGCTGGCCGCGCAGGGCAAGATGATCACCACGGTGCCGTTCCTCACTCTCCTCGGATACTCCGACCTGCCCGGCACCTTTCCCGACGGTTCGCCGATCCCTGCCGACACGGCACGCCGGATCGCCAGGGAATGCTCCACGTGGACGCGGATCCTCACCGATCCCGCAACAGGAACCCCTGTCGACGCCAACGCCATGAGCTACTACATTCCAGCGAGGATCCGGCAGACCCTGACCGCCAAATGGCAGGCATGCACGATGCCCGGCTGTCGAAGACGCGCCGAAGCATCCGAAGTCGACCACATCATCCCCTTCGACCACGACAATCCCGCTCTGGGAGGACTGACCGTGTTCGGCAACCTCCATCCGCTGTGCAAGAAGGACCATCAGAGCAAGACCGACGGCAACTACTCCGTGGCCATGAACGACAAAGGGATCATCGAGTACCGATTCCCCCACGGAATCCGGGCCTCGGTAGCGGCAGGGGACAACCCTGTCAACGTCGAGCACGCCAGACTCATGGAGAGCGGCGAGCTCACAGAGCGCGGCGAGCTCACGGAGAGCGGCTCATCGGACGAATACTTCGATCCGCGCTTCCCACCACCGCCACCGGAACCCGACCCCCAGCCCGGCGACGTCCGCACCGGTGAGGAGTGCCCAGGACCCGAAGGCAGCATCGGGACACCGGGGTGGGTGAAACGGACCGACTTCTTTCGCAGCTACAACGGAAAGAAGCGGACCGAAACCGAATGGGTCTGGGACAACGGCGATCCTCCGCCCTTCTGAGCCACAGCTCTGATCAGCCCCTTCTGATCTGCCCTACTGCCGGAACACCGCGCCAATTCACTGACGCTGTCAGTTTCGGCGTCCCCTGACCAACGACTTCGCGCCGAACTTCTGCCGGTACCCGGTCGGGGTGAGCCCGGTTTCGCGGAGGATGAGCCTGCGCAGCGTCGTGGGATCGTCGTACCCCACCGAGCGCGCGATCGACTCGAAGGTGTCGTCCGTCGTCGCCAGCGCATGATTCGCTCGCTCGACCCGCAGCTGCTGGACGTACTGCGTCACCGTCTTCCCCGTTGCGGCTTTGAACCGGCGCTGCAGAGTCCTCGGGTGCGTGGCCGTCACGGCGGCCAACCGACCGAGCGTCATCGCCGACCCCAGCTCCCGATCGATCGTCTCCTCGGCGAGCAGGACGATCTCGTCCTGATGAGTCGTCGACGGAAGCGTCCCCATGTACGGCAGCTGATCCGTCCTCGGCGCATCGGCGAGCATGAACCGCGACGTCCGGATCATCATGCTCGGACCGAACATCGACTCGACGAGCGACAGCCCGAAGTCGAGCCACGCCATGATGCCGGCGGCCGTGATGACTTCTCCCTCGTCGACGACCATCCTCCGAGCATCGAGGCGCACCGCAGGAAACCTCTCGGCGAACTCCTCCGCGAACGCCCAGTGCGTCGTCGCCCGACGATGGTCGAGCAACCCGGTTTGGGCCAGCACGAACACCCCCGCGCACAGTCCGCAGAGCACCGCCCCATCACCTCGGCGCTCGAGCGCCCAGTCACGGAGGGCATGCGCCGAATCCATTCCCTGCGGCGGCACCAGGCTCGGCGGGAAGACGACGTGTGTCGGCGCATTCGGCCTCCCCGGGTGCGAGTCGAACACGCACTGCACCCCGTCCTCCGACCACTCCCAGTGGCTCACTCGCACAGTCTCGTCTCGGCCGAGCAGCGCCAACTGTTCGTTCGCGACGCGGAAGACATCGGTGAGTCCGTAGACCGCGGCGAGCTGGCACTCGCGGTACCGCACGATGGCGATCTCCGAACGAGGCTCCTCGGTGTTCCCCGTACCGTCCTCCGCACCGTCCCCCGGACCGTCTCTCGGACCGTCCCCGAGGTCGCTCGCCTGCCGCCGATTGTCATCATCGCCCGGGTGCATGTCGTTTGTGACCATGGCGTCAGCTTAGGCGCACTCATAGTCTGAGGGAACAGGTCGGTTGTCAGAATCCTCCGACCTCGGCCCAGCCGCACTCGTTGAGGCGAGACCTCATCCGATGAAAAGGAGCACGTTCCCATGTCCGAGATCCCAGCCCCCATCACCCCGTTCCTCGAGCCCGAAGCCAAAGAGCTCGCCGAGGCGACCGCCCCGCATCCGCGCATCTACGAAGTCCCGCCGGAGGAGGGTCGCAAGATCCTCCTCGACCTCCAGAGCGGCGAAGGCGTCGACCGTCCCGACGTCGACGAGGAATGGGTCGACGTCGACGCCGGCGAATGGGGAACCGTGCGCACGCGCATCATCCGACCCAAGGGGGCCACCGGCGACCTGCCCGTCCTCTTCTACATCCACGGTGCCGGCTGGGTCTTCGGCGACGACAAGACCCATGACCGGCTCTTCCGCGAGCTCACGGTCGGGGCGAACGCCGTCGGCGTCTTCCCCGTCTACGACCGTGCTCCTGAGAAGAAGTACCCGACCCAGGTCGAGCAGAACTACGCCGTCGGCCAATGGGTGGCAGCGAACGGCGCCGATCACGGCATGGATACCTCACGCATCGCCGTCACCGGCGAATCCGTCGGCGGGGACATGTCGGCAGTGTTCGCGCTGATGAACAAGGACCGCGGCGGGCTCGACCTCAAGGCGCAGGCCCTGCTCTACCCGGTGACCAACGCCGACTTCGACACCCCCTCGTACATCCAGTTCGAGGACGGCTACTACCTCACCCGCGACGGCATGAAGTGGTTCTGGGACGCCTACACCACCGACGAGGCACAGCGGAAGGAGAAGTACGCCTCACCGCTGCAGGCCAGCCTCGAGGATCTCAAGGGACTGCCCGAAGCCCTCGTCATCACGGACGAGGCCGACGTCCTCCGCGACGAGGGCGAGCAGTACGCCAACAAGCTCGGCGAAGCCGGTGTCCCCGTGACGTCGCTGCGCGTGGCGGGCATGGTCCACGACTTCCTCCTCCTCGACAGTCTCCGCGACACGAAGGCGGCGAACCTCGCCCGCACAGTGGCCATCGACTTCCTCCACAACGCCCTCCACGAGGACAGCGCACCGTTCACGGAGTGAGGCGCGCCGTTCGCTGATTGAAGCGCACCCTTCGCAGAGGGAAGCGCACCGCTGGCTGAGCGGGAAGTCCCCTCGTCGGCAGACCCGCGCGGATCGTGACCAACTCACGGTCCGCGCGGGTCTCCGTGCATCACCTGCCGCGAACTGCCGCTCGACTGTCCTGTATGGGACCGTGTTCATCCCTGTATGGGCCCCGTGTTCATCCGACTCGGATGCTCAAGCACGCGCGCTAGGCTTGAGCGCATGAGCAGCGAGCTGAGCCCCACCCTCCGGGTCCTCCCCTATCTGCTGGGGATCACGGCCATGGTCTTCGTCGGGTTCCCCCTCGGTCGCGATGTCGACGTCATGATGAGAATCGTCATCGGCGCCCTCACCTACGCTGCGACGTTCTTCCTCAGCCGCTTCGTCATCGGCCGCCTCGCCGACCGCAGCTCCGCGCGCGACAGCAACTCCGCGCGCAGACACGGCACGGACCACGGCGGTTCCGCCCGCGACAGCGGCACCGACGGCGACGACGAGGCCTGAGCACCACCTCGACGAGGCCTGAGACCCACCTCGGCGCAGCTGATTCCACAGGAGTCCGGCCGCTACTTCTTGTCCTGCGCGGGGATGATGACCTTGCGGATGATGATGAGGAACGAGGCGGCGACCGGCACGGCGACGACGGCGCCGAGGACCCCACCGAGCGTGCCGCCGGCGATCGCAGCGATGATGACGAGCGCACCGGGCACGGCGACGGCCGCGTTCATGATCCGCGGGCTGAGCAGGTACGCCTCGATCTGCATGTAGACGAGGTAGTAGATGCCCGCCGCGATGCCGAGGCCCGGGGAGACCATGAGGCACGATGCGGTGATGACGATCGCGCCGGAGATCGGACCGATGAGCGGGATGAGCGAGGCGAGGAAGGCGACGAACGCGAGCAGTGCCGGCAGCGGCGCCCCGATGATCGTGAGGAAGATCGCCGAGCACACGCCGTTGATGATGCCGAGCGACACCTGCCCGAGCACATAGCGCCCCACCGACCGCGTGATCTCCTCGGACACCGAGTCGACGGTGTCCCGTGAGCTCGCGGCGACGAGCGAGAGCATCGCCGACTTGATCGTCGGCAGCGTGACGGCGAAATAGATCGTGAGGATGACGACGATGATCACCCCGGTGATGAAGCTGAGGATCCCCGCCCCGATCGACACGACGCCGCCGCCGAGGGAGAGCACGTTCTTCGGATCGGAGACCCACGAGCTCACGCTCGCGAAGATCGAATCGAGGTCGACTGCTCCGGTGAAGCGCCGCTCGAGATCGGCGACCCACTCGGTCGTCTGCAGACGGGAGACGATCTGCGGCAGATCGGCGATGAACTGCTGGATCTGCGAGATGACGGCCGGCGCGATGAGCAGCACCACGCCGACGACGACGCCGATGAACGCGACGACGACGAGGATGACCGCCAGAGTCCGCGAGACCTTGCGCGCGACGAGCCACTGAATGATGGGATCGAGGCCGAGCGCGAGGAACAGCGCCAGGCCGATGTAGATGAGCACCGTCCCCACCGACTGCAGCGCCGTGATGAGCGCGATCGCGAGCCCGACCCCGAGGGTTCCGACGAACCCGACGCGGAAGGCATTGGTGACAGGGAAGGATGCGCTGCTCATGCGCCCCAGTCTAGCCAGCAACCATGCACCGGGCGGCCGCCACACGTTAGGATCGGAGGCGTCATGAGAGAAGATCGTGAGGAAAGTGGTACGTCGACGATGAGTTCCGAACCAACAGCCATCGATGTCTGGGAGGCACTCCTCGACCCACAAGGCGACTTCTCCCTCCCGGACTTCTCCGCGGTCACCCCTGACACCCTCAGCACCGCGGCCCGGGCCGCCACCGACTTCGCCCTCGCCGAGGTCGAGCACATCGTCACCGACGACGCCGACCCGACCTTCGTCACCACGACCGTCCGCTTCGAGTCCGCGACCGTGCCGATGGCCCGGCTCGCCGCCCTCGTCCGCACCATCGAATCGAACCACCTCACCCCTGAGCTCACCGATGCCGTCGCCGAGGTGTGGGTCCGGCTGTCCGCGACCCGCACCGAGATGCTGCTGGGCGTCGATCTCTTCCACCGCATCGAACAGGTCCCGGTCACCGACCTCAACCCCGAGGACAAGCGCCACCAGGAGCTCACGGTCGAGAACTTCGTCCGGGCCGGCGCCCGCCTCGGCGAAGAGGACCGTGCGCACATGGCGACGATCGAAGCCGAACTCACCGCGCTCTCGACCTCCTTCTCCCGGGCACTGGGAACGGACACCCGGGAGCTCGCGGTCCACCTCGGCGAGGCGGACGAGCTCAAGGGGCTGAGCGAGGACCAGATCGCGGCCGCAGCCACCCGCGCGGGCGAACGCGACGAATCCGGCTACCTGCTGGGACTGAACAACTTCACTCAGCAGCTCGTCCTCGGACCGCTCGAGAGCGCCGCGACGAGGGAGCACGTGCTGCGGAACTCGATGGCGCGCGGTGCACGCGGCGGGGACGGCGACACCCGGGCGCAGGTCTCGGACATCACTGCCCTGCGGGCCCTGCAGGCGAAGCTGCTCGGCTACCCGTCGTACTCCTCCTACGCGATCGACAACCAGACGGCGGGCGGCCCCGACGCGGCAGCCGACATCGTCTCCTCCCTCATCGCGCCCGCCAATGCGCAGCTGGCGGCCGAGCTCGACACCGTCCGCGACCGCTACGGCCTCGACGAGATCGCCCCGTCCGACGTCATGCACTACCTCGCGAAGTACCGGCAGGACGAGTTCGGCATCAACCCCGACGAGGTCGCGCAGTACTTCGAGTTCGACACTGTGCTCACGGACGGCGTCTTCTTCGCCGCCACGGGGCTCTATGGGATCACCTTCGCTCCCGCGGAGGGCGTCGTCGGCTGGCACGACGACGTCAGAGCCTACGAGGTCACCGACGTCGACGGTCGCACCCTCGGCCTCATCCTCATCGACCCCTATGCGCGGGACACGAAGCGGGGAGGCGCCTGGATGGACCAGCTCGTGCCCGCCTCCCGGCTGACCGGCGACCTCCCGGTCGTCACCCTCTCCCTCAACCTTGCCAAGCCCGGTCCCGGCCGGCCCACCCTGCTCTCCCCGACCGAGCTGACGACGCTCTTCCACGAGTTCGGCCACGTCCTCCACGGCCTCTTCGCGAACTCGACCTACCCCTCGACGGCGGGCACCTCGGTGCCCCGCGACTACGTCGAGTTCCCCTCCCAGTTCAACGAGATGTGGCGCTTCCACCCGCAGGTCCTCCCCCACTATGCGAAGCACGTCGAGACCGGCGAGCCGATGCCCGAGTCCATGGTCTCCTCCCTCATCGCCGGGGAGGACTTCGGGCAGGGCTTCTCGACGATCGAGTACCTCGCAGCCGCCATGCTCGACCTCTCGTGGCACTCGCTCGAGGCCGGAGAGCACATCACCGACGTCCTCTCCTTCGAATCCGAGGTGCTCGACGCCTCCGGCTTCTCCCCGCTCGTGCCCCCGCGCTACCGCACGACGTACTTCGGCCACATCTTCGCCTCCGGCTATGCGGCCGGCTACTACTCGTACCTCTACTCCGAGGTCATCGCCGCGTGGGTGAGCGAATGGTTCGAATCCCAGGGCGGGCTCAACCGTGAGGCCGGCGAGGCGTTCCGCGAGGCGATCCTCGCCCCCGGCTACTCCGTCGACCCGATGACGGCGATCGAGAAGTTCTTCGGCGTCCGTCCCGACGTCGCACCGCTGCTGCGCCGTCGCGGGCTCGCGGAGCCGGTGGAAGAGACCTCCCCCGAGACCGGTGACCCTACCCCCGCCCCGAAGCACCACGCGAACAACACCCGCATCGCCGAGATTCTCACCGACAACGGGATCGAGCCGCAGATCACGGTCTTCTCCGAGGCCACCCCGACGGCCGCCTCGGCGGCGGAGAAGGTCGGGGTCGACGTCGGCGCGATCGCCAACAGTCTCGTCTTCTCCGCCGGCGGGGACCCGGTGCTCATCATGACCTCGGGCGCCCACCGCGTCGACACGGACCACGTGGCCTCCCTCATCGGCGTCGACTCCCTCGACCGCGCGGACAAGGACCTCGTCCGGGCGGCGACCGGCCAGGTCATCGGCGGCGTCGCCCCGATCGGCCACCCCGCGCCGATCCCCACGTTCATCGACACAGCCCTCCGTGACTTCCCCGTCCTCTGGGCCGCAGCGGGCACCCCGCAGTCGATGATGCCGCTCACCTACGACCAGCTCGTCACGCTCACCGGGGGGAAGGAGATCGCCGTTGTCGCCGACGAGTCCTGAGACGCCCGACTCGGCAGACGCTCCCCCCTCTCACCGCTTGGCGGCCTTCGCGTCCTCGCGCGGTCGGTACTACGCGATCTTCCTCGCGGTCTTCTGCGCGGTGCTCATCATCTCGAACATCTCGGCGACGAAGGTCATCGGCTTCGGCCCCATCGTCACCGACGGCGGGGCGTTCCTCTTCCCCATCGCCTACATCCTCGGCGACGTCATCAGCGAGGTCTACGGCTTCAAGGCCGCACGCAAGGCCGTCATCACCGGCTTCGCCCTGCAGGTGCTCGCGACCCTCGTCTTCTGGCTCGTCCTCATCTCACCACCGGGCCCCGGATACGAGAACCAGGAGGCCTTCGCCGCCGTCCTCGGCTTCTACCCGCGCATCGTCCTGGCCTCACTGGCCGGCTACTTCGTCGGCCAGCTCCTCAACTCCTACGTCCTCGTGGCAGTGAAGAAGCGGATGGGCGAGTCGAAGCTGTGGGTGCGCCTGCTCACCTCGACGGGGGTCGGCGAGTTCGTCGACACGCTCCTCTTCTGCACGATCGCCTTCGCCGGCGTCATCCCCGGCTGGGACTTCGTCAACTACGTCGTCGTCGGCTTCGTCTACAAGGTCGGCGTCGAGGTCATCCTCCTGCCCGTCACGTACCGGGTGATCACGCTCGTCAAACGTCACGAACCGAGCTACGCCCAGGACTGAGCCGCACGGCTGGGCCTGACTCACGCGTAGTAGCGTCCGAGCACCTCGGTCTCGAGCTCGGAGAATCGACCGTCCTCCATCGCCTGCCGGATCTCGGCGACGAGGCTGACGACGAAGTGCTCGTTGTGGATCGTGCACAGCGTCGAGAAGAGCATCTCCTTGGCCTTGTAGAGGTGGCGCAGGTAGGCGCGCGAGTAGTTCTCGCACGTGTAGCAGTCGCACTCGGGGTCGAGGGGTCCGAAGTCGCGGCGGTACTTCGCCCCCGTGAGGTTGTACCGGCCGTCGCGGGTGTAGACCGCTGCATTGCGGGCGACCCGGGACGGGGAGACGCAGTCGAAGGTGTCCGCGCCGGTCTTGATCGCCTCGAAGAGATCATCGGGTTCGGAGATGCCGAGGAGGTGACGCGGCTTGTCCTCGGGCAGCTCCTCGCACACCCAGCGGATGATCGTCCCGAGGTTCTCCTTCTCCAGGGCCCCACCGATGCCGTACCCATCGAAGTCCATAGCGCCGAGGTCGCGGGCGGCCTTGCGCCGCAGGTCCTCGTACTGCGCACCCTGGAGGACCCCGAAGAGCGCCTGATAGGGCCGGTGCGAACGCGCCTGAGTCAGCCGCTGGTGCTCCTCGATGCAGCGGATCGCCCACAGCCGGGTCCGTTCGAGCGAGGTCTCCTGGTAGCCGCGGGTGTTGACGAGCGTCGTCAGCTCGTCGAACGCGAACATGATGTCGGCCCCGAGCTCATGCTGGACCCGCATCGAGACCTCGGGCGTGAACCGGTGCATCGTCCCGTCGAGGTGCGATTTGAACGTCACCCCGTCGTCGTCGACGTTCGACAGCCGCTCCTTGCCCGCGGCGATGGCGTCGTCGTTCTGCTCGCCCGTGACCTCCATGGAGATGACCTTCTTGAACCCGGCGCCGAGACTCATCACCTGGAATCCGCCCGAATCCGTGAACGTCGGGCCGGGCCAGTTCATGAACCGCCCCAATCCCCCGGCCTCGTCGACGATGTCCGAGCCCGGCTGGAGGTAGAGGTGGTAGGCGTTGGCGAGGACAGCCTGCCCGCCGAGGGCGGCGACGTCCTCGGGCTTGACGGCCTTGACCGTGGCCTTCGTGCCGACCGGAATGAACGCAGGCGTGCGGATCTGCCCGTGCGGGGTGGAGATCACCCCGGTGCGCCCGCCCGTCTCGAGCCTGGTGCCGACCTCGAAGCCGAACTGCGAACGGTCGTTGATGGGCGGTGTCGCTGTCTCAGATGCTGCACGCGTGTCGATGTCGGTCACCCGCCAAGTTTAACTGGGTGGATGCGACCGAGACTCACCGCCGTGCTCGAGACCGCCGTGCGCTCCCGCCGTCCCCTCGTCACCGACGGAGGGCTGGGCACCGCGCTCGAGTCCCGCGGGATCGTCCTCGACCACGACCTGTGGTCGGCCGGTCTCCTCCGTGACGATCCCGACACCCTCGCCGAGGTGCACGCCGCCTTCGCGAGAGCCGGTGCCGACATCGTCACGACCGCGAGCTATCAGATAGGCCCGCGCGCTGGGCTCACGGACACTGGGCTCACGGACACTGCGGTGCGTCGACTGTGCGCCGACAGCGTCACCCTCGCCCGCGAGGCTGCCTCACGCGGCACCGCCGCTCCCGTCCTCATCGCCGGGTCGGTAGGCCCGTTCGGGGCCGTCCTCGGCGACGGGTCCGAGTACACCGGCGACTATGCGCTCACCGATGCCGAGTTCGCCGCCTTCCACCGTCCCCGCATCGAAGCCCTCGCCGAGGCGGGCGCCGACGTCATCGCGCTCGAGACCCAACCGAACCTGCCCGAGATCCGGGTCCTCGCCGACCTCGTCGAGGAGACCCGCGTCCCTGCGTGGCTGTCGGTGACCCTCGCCGACGGAGGACCCACTGGCGTCCCGCGACTTCCCGACGGCACCCCGCTCACGGCCCTCGCCGAGGTGGCAGCCGCCCATCCGACGGTCCGCGCGGTCGGCGTCAACTGCGTGCGGCCCGACCAGGTGTCTCCCGCGCTCGAGGCGCTGGCCGCGGTCACCGAGCTGCCCCTCATCGCCTATCCGAACTCGGGCGAGACCTACGATGCGGAGTCGATGACGTGGCAGGACCCGACCGCGGAGGCGGGCGAGCGCCTCGGCGCGTGGCCGGTCGCGGACTGGATCGCCCGCGGGGCCCGGATCGTCGGCGGCTGCTGCCGGACGACGCCCGCGGACATCGCAGAGCTCGTGCTCAGAGCATCTTCCCGGGGTTGAGGATCCCCAGCGGGTCGAGGGAGTCCTTGATCGCGGCCTGCATGCGCTGGGCACCGGCGTCGAGCTCGCGGCCAAGCCACTCTCGCTTGAGGTAGCCGACCCCGTGCTCGCCGGTGATCGTCCCGCCGAGGTCGAGGCCGAGCTGCATGATCTCCGCGAACGCCTCCTGGGCTTGGGCGACCATCGCCTCGTCGCGGGCGTCGAAGACGACGGAGGGATGCATGTTCCCGTCCCCCGCATGTCCCGCGGTGGCGACGACGACGTCGTGGCGATCGTCGATCTCCCGCAGCCGGGCGAAGAACTCGCCGAGGCGCGAGCGGGGCACGCAGACATCGTCGACGAGCTCTCCCCCACCGATGGTGTTCGCGTACCTCTCCATCGCCGGTGCCACGGCCCGCCGGGCGGCGACGAGCATGTCGCTGTCGTCGGGGTCGTCGGAGACGACGGTCTCGGTCGCCCCGTTGGCCTCAGCGATCGCCTCGAACCCGGCGAGGTCACGGGCCGCCTCGGCGGCGGGCTTGTCGGACTGGACGAGGAGGAGGGCACCGGCGTCGGCGGGCAGGCCGAAGTCGCCGTAGTCATTGATCATCGCCATCGTCGCAGCGTCGATGAATTCGAGCATCGACGGCTGGGCACCGGAGGCCATGAACTCCGCGACCGTGCGGCCCGCCGATTCGGTGTCCGGGAAGATCCCCACCCCGGTCAGCGGCGGCGGCAGGAGCGGGGTGAGTCCCAAGGTGATCGCGACGATGACCCCGAGCGTGCCCTCCGACCCGACGAGGAGAGCGGCGAGGTCGAGGCCGGCCACGCCCTTCGCCGTCGCGCGGCCGAGCTTCGTCACCGTGCCGTCGGCGAGGACGACGGTGAGTCCACGGACGTAGTCCTTCGTCACCCCGTACTTGACGCAGCACATGCCGCCGGCGTTCGTCGCGACGTTCCCGCCGATCGTCGAGATCGCCACCGACCCCGGATCGGGCGGGTAGGCGAGTCCTTCGGCGGCGAGGGCGGCCTTGAGGTCGGCATTGATGACGCCGGGCTCGACCCGGCAGATCTGGTCGACGGGATCGATCTCGACGATCGCGTCCATTCCGGCGAGGTTGAGCAGCAGGGCGCCGTCGACGGCGTTCGCCCCGCCCGAGAGCCCCGTCCGCGCCCCCTGTGTGACGACGGGGATGCGGTGGTCGGTGGCGAAGCGCATGACGGCGACGACATCATCGACGCTCCTGGCCCGGACGAGACCGAGCGCCCGCCCGGCCGGGCAGAAGAGCGCCCGGTCGGAGGCGAAGCCGTCGACGACGTCGCGGTCGGTCACGAGCGCACCGGGGCTGAGCTGCTCGGCGAGCACGCCGAGGCCGGCCGCCGCCTCCTCGACGCTCATCAGCGGGCGGCGAACTCTCTGGCCACCGCGCGCACGCGGTCAAGGGCCTCATCGGCGCCGATGCTCACCCGCACGCCGCCGGAGAGTCGGCGGATCGCCACGGCCTGGGCTGCGCACGCGTCTTCGAACGCGGCTGCGGCCTCGTCGTCGAGGGCGATCCACACATAGTTGCCCTGCGCATCAGGGACGTCGAAGCCGAGGTCGCGCAGGTCAGCGGCGAAGCGGTCACGGGTCGCTGCGACCTCCTTCGCCCGGACGAGCACCTCGCCGACCCGCGCGAGCGACTCCGAGGCGGCGGCCTGAGCGCCGGTCGTCACACTGAACGGGGCGACGACCTGACGCAGAGCGGTGGCGATCTCGGCATCGGCGACGCCGTAGCCGACGCGCAGTCCCGCGAGTCCGTGCGCCTTCGAGAACGTGCGGGCAAGGACGAGGTTGTCGTACTTCCGGAACGCGGCGAGACCGTCGACCGCCTCGGCGTCGGTGGCGAACTCCCAGTACGCCTCGTCGAGGGCGACGATGACCCCGGCGGGCACTTCGGCCATGAATCCGTCGAGCTCGGACGTGCGCACGGACGGACCCGTAGGGTTGTTCGGTGAGCAGAGGAGGACGAGGCGGGTCGTGTCGTCGATCTCGGCGAGCATCCCCGCGAAGTCGTGCCGGCCGTCGGGCAGCAGGGGCACCGCGCGCTTCTCCGCACCGCGGGCCGACGCGAGGATCGGGTACATCTCGAACGACGGCCACGGGTAGACGACGGAGGTCCCAGCCTCGAGGGTGATGTTCGTCAGGGCCGAGAGGATCTCCGAGGCGCCCGCCCCGGGCACGACCTCGCTCGGGTCGACGTCGAGGTAGGCGGCGATCTCGGCGACGAGCTTCGCCGACTTCGGATCAGGATAGGCGGCGGGCACCTGCGTCGCGGCGGCCACGGCTTCGGTGATGCCCGGCAGCGGGGCGAAGTGGTTCTCGTTCGACGACAGTTTGTACGGGGCCAGCCCCGGGGCATCCGACGGCGGTTTGCCGGGCTTATAGGGCGGGAACTGGGTCAGGGCATCGCGAAGGAGGAATCGTTTCGACATGCACATATCGTGACACAGGCAACGAATGCTCGGCACAGCGGCCGGCATTCGAGAGGGGTGCCCGTGCCCGCACATGGGAGGTGGCCCTGAGATCGCGGGATCGATCAGGGCCACCGGGGATGATGAGTCCGGGACTCGAGGGGACGCGTGTCGTGCCGAACGCGGAAGGGGACGTGGGTGGCGACCCCTTCACTCATCTAGACCGGAAACTGCGCCTGTTCGTTCGCGACTCCGGGAAGATTTTTCTCGATTCGGCAAACTCCCAGGTCAGCGGGTTGGCACAGATTGCCGACCACATCAGGAGATTCCGCATTGTGAGAGCACGACGGGTGTATCTAGAATGGGAGGTCAGTGCTTCCCCTGCGCACCCCACCGGCGAACGAGCGCGGCACCCTCCCCTCGCGCGGGTTCGACGGTCGAATTCCCCGCTTCCGACGATGACGAGTCCATGACCGAATCCCCCAGTCCCACCCCTGACGACGAGAGTCCCGTGGACGACGGCGGGACGGCGACCGATGCCGAGCTCGTCGCTCTCATCCGGGAGCACACCCCGGATTCGGCCAGCGGACGGCAGGCCTTCGCAGAGCTCTACGCCCGCCACCACGATCCCGCCCTCCACTACGCGATCCGCCTCACCGGCGACCGCCCGCGCGCCGAGGACGCCGTCGCCGAGGCGTTCGCGAAGATCTGGCGCGCGTGGGGCAATGGCGCGGGCCCCGAAGACGCATTCAAGTCCTACCTCATGACCGCCGTGCGCTCAGAGTCCTACCGCTGCACCGCGACGACGAGCGCGACGACCGCCGTCCTTCCCGAGGTCCTCGACGTCCTCGCCGGCAGCAGCTCGCGGGATCACGCGAACGAGATCGCCGAACGCGAGCACCTCGCCCGTGCGTTCTCCTCACTGCCGGAGACCTGGCAGACCGCGATCACGCTCATCGACATCGACGGCACCCCCACCGCCGAGGCGGCAGGGGCCCTCGGCCTCTCCCCGAACTCCTTCAACTCCCTGCTCCGCCGGGCTCGGGAAGGACTGCGCACCGCCTACCTCCAGGAGCTCGTCGAACCGGCCAGGCCCGCATGCGCGGCGTACTCCTCCGAACTCGCCCGCTACGTCCGCAAGCAGCTCGGCCGCCGACGGGGAGCATCGATCGAGACGCATCTGCGGCACTGCCAGTACTGCCGCCGGCAGACGCTGCTGCTCGGGCGCATCAACACGAAGCTCGGGGCGTGGCTGACCCCCGCCGTCCTCGCCGCCGCGCTCATCGAATCCGAGCAGTTCCCGGCTGTCCCGCCCGTCGCCGCCGCGAACGCCGGCGCAGAGCCGGCCGGAGCAGAGTCGGCCGGAGCAGAGCCGGCCGGCGCGCAGAACTCCGAGACCGTCTTCTTCAGTTCCCAGTCCGGCAGCGGCGCGGCAGGCTCGCCTTCGGGTCTTGCCCTCGGCCTCAAGATCGCCGCGGCCGCCCTCATCGCGACGGCGGCGATCGCCGCGACCGTGTGGGCACTCGACCCGAGCCCGAACGCTCCGGAGGTCGAGGGTCCCACCTCCTCGCCCGTGCAGCCGGAGACCGGCCTGGCCGACGACGACCCCGGCGAGGACCTGCGCTCTCCGGTCGCCCCTCCGGCGGCCGGCTCTCCCGATGCCGCTGTGCCCGCGGTCCCGGCGAACGAGGGACCTCGGAACCCGGCCCCTGCTCCTCCGGCTCCCGGCGAGCCCGGCGGTCCGAACGCGGCGCCGCCGGCACCTCGCGATCCCGGCCCGAACAATCCTGGTCCGAACGATCCTGGTCCGAACGATCCTGGTCCGGGGGATCCCGGCCCGGGACGGCCCGCGCCTCCGCCGCCGACCGATCCTCCGCCATCGGAACCACCGCCGACAAGTCCGCCACCGACAGAACCTCCACCGACGAGCCCTCCGCCGACAGAACCTCCACCGACGAGCCCTCCGCCGACGAGCCCGCCACCGACGGAGCCTCCTCCGACGGAACCTCCACCGACGAGCCCGCCGCCGACAGAACCTCCTCCGACGAGCCCTCCCACTCCGTCTCCGACGCCGACGGAGCCCGGTGACAACTGCCACGATGTCGGCTGGGGTTGGCACTGCCATTGATCGGGGTCCGTGCGGGCGCCAACGGCCCCGACTTCGGCCCGGACCCCGGCGGGGAGTAATGTGAAGGTCGATACTTCACACCTCTGACGAAGATTGCGAGCGGAAATGCCCTCAACGCAGGAAAAGGTCGACGTTGTCCTCATCGGCAGCGGCATCATGAGCGCCACCCTCGGCGCGATGCTGACCGAACTCCAGCCCGAATGGGATATCCGGGTCTACGAGAAGCTCGACTATGTCGCCAAGGAGAGCTCCGACCCGTGGAACAACGCCGGCACCGGTCACGCAGCTCTGTGCGAGCTCAACTACACCCCCGAGGATGCGAACGGCCACATCGACCTGAAGAAGGCCTCGCAGATCAACGAGCAGTTCCACCACTCGCGCCAGTACTGGTCGCACCTCGTCGACACCGGCGTCCTTCCGGAGCCGAAGAACTTCATCAACCAGGTCCCGCACATCAGCTACGGCCGCGGCGAGAAGGGTCGGGACTACATCAGGAACCGTCGTGAGCAGATGGTCCGCAACCCGCTCTTCGCCGAGATGGAGTACACCGACGATCCGGCCACGCAGGCCGAATGGCTGCCGCTGATGTTCGAGGGCCGCGGACCGGGCCAGGTCAACGGCATCTCCCGGACCCAGATCGGCACCGACGTCGACTTCGGTTCGCTCTCCCGCCAGCTCCTGCGCTACATGGCCGACAAGGGTGCGACGATCCGCACGAGCCACCAGGTCACCGACCTCGACCGCTCCTCCGACGGCTGGACCGTCACGGTCCGTGACCTGCTCTCCCGCGAGACGCACAAGGTGAGTGCGAAGTTCGTCTTCATCGGCGCCGGCGGCGGCGCCCTGCCGCTGCTCCAGAAGTCCGGGATCCCCGAAGGACGCGGCTACGGCGGCTTCCCCGTCTCCGGCATCTTCCTGCGCACCGCGAACCCCGAGCTCGTCTCCCGCCACCAGGCGAAGGTCTACGGCCAGGCCTCCTTCGGCGCACCCGCGATGTCCGTGCCCCACCTCGACACCCGCGTCGTCGACGGCAACGACTACCTCATGTTCGGCCCCTACGCCGGGTTCTCGCCGAAGTTCCTCAAGCGCGGTCGCTTCACCGACCTGCCGTTCTCCGTCCGCGGGAACAACCTGCCGACGATGCTCGGCGTCGCCAAGGACAACACGGACCTCGTCACCTACCTGCTCTCCGAACTCGCAGCCTCGAAGAAGGCCCGATTCGCGGCGATGAACGAATTCATCCCCGAGGTCGACCCTGCCGACTGGGAGTTCATCCAGGCCGGTCAGCGCGTCCAGGTGATGAAGCACGATGCCAAGCGCGGCGGCGTCCTCGGGTTCGGCACCGAACTCGTGTCCTCGGCCGACGGTTCGATCGCCGCCCTCCTCGGCGCCTCACCGGGTGCGTCGACCGCGGTGGCGATCATGCTCGGCCTGCTCAAGACCTGCTTCCCCCGTCAGTACGACGGATGGGAGCCCGCGCTCAAGGACATGGTCCCCTCGCTCGGGCGCAGCCTCGCCGACGACGAGACTCTGCTCACCGAGCTCTCCGAGTACACCGCCAGGACGCTGCAGCTCATCTGAGACCCTTCAGCTCATCTGAGGCGCTCCAGCTCCACACCTCAGCCGTCAGATCCCGCTCTCAGAGCTCGACCTGGCGGTTGACGTCTTTGTAGAGGAGGTAGCGGAAGCGGCCGGGTCCGCCCGCGTAGCAGGCCTGCGGGCAGAAGGCGCGCATCGAGATGAAGTCGCCCTCCTGCACCTCGACCCAGTCGCCGTTGAGACGATAGACGGCCTTGCCCTCGAGGACGTAGAGGCCGTGCTCCATCTCGTGCGTCTCCGCGAACGGGATGACCGCGCCGGGTTCGAAGGTGACGATGTTGACGTGCATGTCGTAGGCGAGGTTCCCAGGATCCAACGGCCTCGTCGTCCGCCACCGGTTGTCGGTTCCCGGCATCGGGGACGGTTCGACATCGGCCTCGTTGCCGAAGGCCGCCTCGGGGATGAGCCCGGCCGCCGGCTGGAAGCGCTTGCGCACCCAGTGGAAGCGGGCCGCCTCGGCGCCGGTCGACTGCGCAGACCACGTCGATCCGGCCGGCAGGTACGCGAACCCGCCCGGGGTGAGCACATGGTCGGTGCCCTCATGGGTGACGGTGAGCTCACCGGCCATGACGAAGAGGAATCCCTCGACCTCGGGCTGCGGTTCGGGGGCCTGCGAGCCGCCGCCGGGCTGGACCTCGAGGATCGTCTGCGAAAACGTCACCGCTCCCCCTGCCACCGGCTTGCTCAGCACCCACGAGCGCGTGTCCGACCATTCGGGCAGCGCCGAGGTGACGATGTCGCGCAGCACCCCACGCGGGATGACCGTGTAGGCCTCGGTGACGATCGCCCTGTCGGTGAGCAGATCCGACTGCGGCGGGTGCCCACCGGTCGGAGCCCAATAGGTGTACGGGTCGGTGGTGATGCTCATGCGCGGGTCTCCTTCTCTGTGGCGATGCCGCCGGTGCGGGCGATCTGCTCGAGCACCTCGGCGGACATGTCGGTGCGTTCGGCGATGTCCTCGGGCGTGTGCGCCCCGCAGGACAGGCCCCGGCTGAGGTAGCGGGCGAGCGCCTTCGCCGTCGCCGGTTCGTCGAGGACGGCCGAGTCCTCCTGCCCGACGTAGCTGCGCAGCCGCTGCGCTGCGAGCTCGAGCCCCTCCCGGTAGAACCGGAAGGTCGAGAGGAACCGGGTCGGCAGCTGGTGCGGGTGCATGTCCCAGCCCTGGTAGATGCCGCGGCGCAGATGTCTGCGCACGAGGCGGGCGTGGAGGCTCCATGCCTGCTCGATCGCCGCCGGCTCCCCCACCGGGAGGATGTTCGTCGACCCGTCGGAGAGGTGGACGCCGGTGCCGGCGACGGCGACCATCATCTGATTCTTCGCGAAGTCCGCGACGGGATGCTCCATCGACTGGTAGGCGGCGGCCACGCCCATCGACGCCGAGTAGTCGTACGTGCCGTAGTGGAGCGAGGTGATGCGTCCCGCTCCGGCGTCGAGGACCCGGGCCACGGGCACGGTGCCGTCGGCGCCGAGGATGAGCTGCGGGGTCTCGACCTGGACTTCGAAGGTCAGTGCCCCGTCGTCGAGGCCGTGCTCCTCCTCGAGGTCGCGCAGCGCCGCGACCATGGCCGTGACCTGGTCGGCGGTGCTCACCTTCGGCAGGGTGAGGACGAGCCCCTCGGGCAGGGAGCCGTGGGCGGCGATGACGCCTGAGACGAAGAGGTCGAGGGTGCGCAGACCCCGTGCCCGGGTCGCAGCCTCGAGGCACTTGAACCGGATCCCGACGAACGCCGGCGCGGTGTCCTCGGCCATCCCGGCCACGACCGCACGGGCCGCCTCGCGCACCGCGGCGTCCTCGGCCTCGTCGCCCTGGTCGCCGAAGCCGTCCTCGAAGTCGTAGCGGAGATCCTCGATCGGCTCCGTCGTCAGCTTCCGCGTCACCGCCTCGGCGAGCAGCTCCGCCTCCCGGGCGACCTGGTGGAGGCTCGGCGGGGTGAGCCCCAGGGTCTCGTCGGCCTCCCTGCGGGCGGCGACGATGACGCGTTCGGCGAGCTGGACCATGCCACCGTTGTCCTCGGCGGCGGCGAGCGCCTGCTCACCCCACTGCCGGGGGACGGTCGGATCGGCCTGGTGACCTGGGACGTAGACCGTGTGGATGGGTTGGCGCACGTCCCGATCGCCCGGATAACGCGTGCTCAGCAGCTCGTCCGTGTCCGCGAGCAGAGCATCGATGTCATCGAGCGTTGATTGCTTCACTTCATCCTCTTCCGTTGCCGTGTGAGTGAGCTTGCCGGCTCCCCACCATTGTCACCCACATTCACCGCGAGACCGCGGCGACCGCCTCGGCGACCTTCTTCGCGACCTCGGGGTCGAAGACCGAGGGCACGACGTAGCCGGGATGGAGGTCCTCCTCCGGGATGCACGAGGCGATCGCGTCGGCGGCGGCGACCATGATCGACTCGTCGACGTCGGTGGCCTCGGCGTCGAGGAGACCGCGGAAGATCCCGGGGAACGCGAGGACGTTGTTGATCTGGTTCGGGTAGTCGCTGCGCCCGGTGGCGACGACGGCGGCGTGCTTGAGCGCCTCGGCGGGGTCGACCTCGGGATCGGGGTTGGCCATCGCGAAGACGAGCGCCCCGTCGTTCATCGCGGCGATGTCGTCACCGTTCAGCACGTTCGGAGCCGAGACGCCGATGAAGACGTCGGCACCGCGGACCGCCTCCTTGAGGCTGCCCTCGAAGCCCTCGGGGTTCGTGTTCTCCTTCAGCCACACCTTGTGCTCGGTGTCGACGGTCGAGTTCGGTCCGATCGCCCCGTCCCGACCGCATGCGATGATCGTCTGCGCCCCGGCGACCTGGAGGAGACGGATGATCGCGTGCCCGGCAGCGCCGACCCCGGAGACGACGACGCGCACCTCGGCGATGTCCTTGCCGACGACCTTGAGGGCGTTCTTCAGCGCCGCGAGCGTGACGATGCCCGTGCCGTGCTGGTCGTCGTGGAAGACGGGGATGTCGAGTTCGGCGCGCAGGCGGCGTTCGATCTCGAAGCAGCGTGGGGCCGAGATGTCCTCGAGGTTGATCCCCCCGTAGGCCGGGGCGATGGCCTTGCAGATCGCGATGATCTCCTCGGTGTCCTTCGTGTCGAGGGCCACCGGCCACGCATCGACCCCCGCGAACTGCTTGAAGAGGACGGCCTTGCCCTCCATCACCGGCATCGCCGCTTCGGGCCCGATGTCGCCGAGGCCGAGGACCGCGGTCCCGTCCGTGACGACGGCGACGGTGTTGCGTTTGATCGTCAGGCGCCTCGCGTCGTCCTTGTTCGCAGCGATCGCCTTGCACACCCGAGCCACGCCGGGGGTGTAGGCACGGGAGAGGTCGTCGCGGTTGCGCAGCGGCACCTTCGGCGTCGATTCGAGCTTCCCGCCGAGGTGGAGGAGGAAGGTCCGATCGGAGACCTTCCGGACGTCGACGCCGGGCAGGGCGCTCAGCTCGGTCGAGACCTCCTCGGCGTGGGCGACGTCGCGGGTGTCGGCACTGACGTCGATGACGACGGTGTCCGGGGTGGATTCGACGACGTCGAGCGCGGTGATGCCGGCCCCGGTCGCCGCGGCCGCGGCCACGAGGTCCGAGGTCGACGACTGCCCGACGGCCGTGGCCACACGCAGGGTGATGGAGTATCCGGGGCTGGGAACAGCCATGATGTCATCCTCTCTGATGGAATCATTTCCGTATTACGGATGTTAGCTTCTGCATCATGGAAAATCTAGCGGGAGCGGGCGGTCAACGGAAACTTTCTTCCATTCCGCAGTAGACTGAGCGGAGGTGTCGCCCACTTCGAGGAAGAGGACTACGGATGACCACGAACGACTCAGCCACCCCCGCGATCCGCCAGACCAAGGGCGGGGTGCAGTCCGTCGAGCGCGCGTTCGGCCTCCTCGAGTGCATCGCGAACTCCTCCGGCTCGGCCACGCTCAGCCACATCGCCGCCGACGTCAACCTCCCCCTGCCGACGATCCACCGGCTGCTCTCGACCCTGCTCGGCCTCGGCGTCGTCCGTCAGCTGCCGGGCCGCGGCTACGCACTCGGGCCGGGACTCGTGCGCCTGGGCAATCTCGCCGGTGCGCAGCTCGGGGCGATCGCCCGACCCTACCTGCGCACGCTGGTCGAGGAGCTCGGCGAGTCCGCGAACGTCGCGACCCTCGACGGGGACATGGTCGTCTACGTCGATCAGGTCGCCTCCGAGCGGCAGATGCGGATGTTCACCGAGGTGGGACGCCGCACCCATATGCACGACACCGGTGTGGGCAAGGCGATCCTCGCCGAGCTCGACCCCGAGCAGGTCCGCCACATCGTCACCACCGCGGGCATGCCCACCCCGACCGAGCACAGCATCGGCACGATCGAGGAGCTCGAAGCCGAACTCGAGCGGATCCGTCAGCGCGGGTACTCGATCGACGAACAGGAGCAGGAGCTCGGGGTGCGCTGCTTCGCGATGTCCGTCCCCGATGCCCCGTCCCCGCTCGCGATCTCCGTCTCCGGGCCGATCAGCCGCGTCGACGAGGACTTCGCCGACCGCGCGATCCCCCTGCTCCGCTCGGCGGCCGAGCAGATCTCCCGCGACATGCGCCGCGGTTCCTGAGCCCCCTCAGGCATCCCCGCCCGCCGTGCCCGAGCTGCCCGCGCTGACGTCGTCGAGTCGGTACCTCCGGGCCGCCTCGGCGGGGGCCGCAGTCGGCACCTCGCCCCGGTCGGCGAGGAGCTGCAGGGCCCGGACGACCATCGAATGGGCGTCGATGCGGAAGTGACGCCGAGCCGCGGCCCGCGTGTCGGAGAAGCCGAACCCGTCGGCGCCGAGCGTCGCGAAGTCCTGGGAGAGGAAGGGCCGGATGAGATCCGGCTGCGTCGAGTCGAAGTCGCTGGTGGCGACGATCGGACCGGGTTCCCCGCCGAGGCGGCGACGGACGTAGGGCACCCGCGATGCGGCCTCGACATCGGTCAGACGCGCGGCCTCGCACTCGAGTCCGTCCCGGCGCAGCTCCGCCCACGAGGTCACCGACCACACGGCGGCATCGACGTCCCAGTCCTGGGCGAGCAGCCCGCGGGCCTCGAGCGCCCACGGCACCGCGACCCCTGAGGCGAGGAGCTGCACGCGCGGACGCGACCCTGCCCCCGCCTCGGCGATCCGGTGGATGCCCCTGAGGATCCCCTCGACGTCGACGTCCTCGGGTTCGGCCGGCTGGACCATCGGCTCGTTGTAGACGGTGAGGTAGTACATGACGTTGCGCGCCGCCTCGCCGAGGTCGTGCTCGCCGTACATCCGGTGGAGGCCGTCGCGCATGATGTGGCCGATCTCGTAGCCGAAGGCCGGATCGTAGATCCGCACGGCCGGGTTCGTCGCCGCGAGCACGGGCGAGTGCCCGTCCGCGTGCTGGAGTCCCTCCCCGGTCAGGGTCGTCCGCCCCGCGGTCGCACCGATGATGAACCCGCGGGTCATCTGGTCGGCGGCCGCCCAGAACGCGTCGCCGGTGCGCTGGAAGCCGAACATCGAGTAGAAGACGTAGATGGGGATCATCGGCTGCCCGTGCGTCGAGTACGCGGTGCCGGCGGCGGTGAACCCGGCGGCCGCCCCCGCCTCGTTGATCCCGACGTGGAGGAGCTGACCGGAGCTTGCCTCCTTGTAGGAGAGGAAGAGCTCCCGGTCGACGGCGAGGTAGTTCTGCCCGTTGGGGTTGTAGATCTTCGCCGTCGGGAAGAATGCGTCGATGCCGAAGGTCCTCGCCTCGTCGGGGATGATCGGCACGATCCGCTCCCCCACGCCCTTCTCGCGCATGAGGTCCTTGAGCAGGCGGACGAAGGCCATCGTCGTCGCCGCCTTCTGCTGCCCTGATCCCTTCTTGGTCTGGGCGAAGGCCTTCTCGCTCACCGCGGGCAGGGTGATCGCACTGCGCTCGGTCCTCCGTTCGGGGACGAACCCGCCGAGGCGGCGGCGCCGCTCGATGAGGTACTCGATCGCCTCGTCGTCGGGTCCCGGATGATAGTAGGGCACCTGGTACGGGTCGGCATCGATGACGGCATCGGTGATGGGGATGTCCATCCGGTCACGGAAGGCCTTGATGTCATCGGCGGAGAACTTCTTCATCTGATGGGTCGCATTGCGCGACTCGAAGCTCGTCCCCAACCCGTAGCCCTTGACGGTCTGGACGAGGACGACGGTGGGCCGATCGGGCTCCCGGACCGCCCGGTCGTAGGCGGCGAAGACCTTCTGGTAGTCGTGGCCGCCGCGCTTGAGGTTCCAGATGTCATCGTCGCTGAGGTGCTCGACGAGGCCCTTCGTCACCGGGGAGCGGCCGAAGAAGTTGTCGCGGATGAACCCTCCGGACTCGGCCTTGAACGTCTGGTAGTCCCCGTCGAGGGTCTCGTTCATGATCCGCACGAGCTCACCCGTGCGGTCGGCGGCGAGCAGGGAGTCCCATTCGCGGCCCCAGAGGACCTTGATGACATTCCAGCCGGCGCCGGTGAAGACCGCCTCGAGCTCCTGGACGATCTTGCCGTTGCCGCGCACGGGCCCGTCGAGGCGCTGGAGGTTGCAGTTGACGACGAACGTGAGGTTGTCGAGTCCCTCGTTCGCCGCGAGCTGGAGTGCGCCGCGCGATTCGGGTTCGTCCATCTCCCCGTCGCCGAGGAACGCCCACACCCGCTGCTCGGAGGTGTCGGCGATCCCGCGGTGGTGGAGGTAGCGGTTCATCTGCGCCTGGTAGATCGCGTTGATCGGCCCGAGCCCCATCGACACGGTCGGGAACTGCCAGAAGCCGGGCATGAGCCGCGGGTGCGGGTAGGAGCTCAGGCCATTCGGCGCCCGGGAGGCCTCCTGGCGGAAGCCGTCGAGCTGCGCCTCGGTGAGCCTGCCCTCGAGGTAGGCGCGGGAGTACATGCCCGGGGAGGCATGGCCCTGGAAGAACACCTGGTCGCCGCCGCCGGGATGGTCCTGGCCGCGGAAGAAGTTGTTCAGCCCGATCTCGTAGAGCGTCGCCGCCCCGGCATAGGTCGAGATGTGCCCGCCGACGGAGATCTCCGGCCGCTGGGCCCGGTGGACGAGCATCGCGGCGTTCCAGCGCAGCCACTTCCGGTAGCGGCGCTCGAGGCGCTCATCCCCCGGATAGGCGGGCTCCTGGTCGGCCGGGATGGTGTTGACGTAGTCCGTCGTCGTCACCTTGGGCTGGGCGACGGAGTTCGTCGCCGCCCTCCGGCGCAGGGCCTCCATGATCTCACCGGCGCGCAGGGTGCCCTGGGTGCTCACGAGCCCCTCCCAGGACTCGAGCCACTCGTCGACCTCCTCGTCGGCGGTGGTTGCGGTGGTGCTGGTTGCGGTGGTGTGGTCGGGGCGGGAGGACAGTGCAGTCATCGGGGTTTGCCTCTCTGTCAGGGGTCGACGAAAAGTCGGGGTCAACGCGGTGCGGGGTCGACGAACGGACCCGCGGGAGGGTCTCCCGCGGGTCCGAGTCCGCTCTAGCGGGTCAGCAGAAGCCCCGGACGTTCGTCCAGGCGTCCTTCGACTCCTCGACGCCGTCGCGGGTGAAGGTCGCCTCGATGAGACCGTAGGGACGGTCGGCGACGACGAAGACCTCGTTCGGGTTCTCGAGCTCGAAGCGCTCGATGTCGTAGAGGAAGTGGTGCTTGTTCGGGCACGAGAAGCGGATCTCGTCGATCTCGTCGACCTGGTCGATGACCTTCTCGCCCATCTTGTACAGGGTCTGCTGCAGGGCCTTCGAGTAGTGGTCGGTGAAGGCGTCGAGGATGATCGCCTTGACCTTCTCGTACGTCGCCTCGAAGTCGAGGTCGGTCGTGTTGTAGACCCAGCGGGTGGCGATGTCGGTCGCCAGTATCCGGTCCTCGGTCTCCGGCAGCGTCGTGTACTTGTCCCGCGGGTAGCCGACGAATCCGGAGCCGGTGGTCTTGAGCACCGTGAGGTCGCGGAAGCCGGAGATGAGGGTGTCCTTGTCGCCGTCACGGGTGAGCAGCGCCGTGCGCACCTCGGGGGCGGCTCGGTAGAACGAGTGGTCGTGGTCGTTGATCCGGTCCCAGCCGAACTCCTCGGCCTCCCAGCGTCCGCCGCTCACCCAGTCGAAGCTTGAGGTGAAGTGGTCGGCGAGCCCGAGGAGGAACTGCTCCGGGGAGGTCACTCCGAGCTCCTTCGCCTTCGCGAAGATCGTGTTCTTCTGGGTGTCCGTGGCGACGACGTGCTCGTTGTCGCCCTCGGTGTGCGCGGTCTCGAAGTCGCCCCACAGCTGGGAGGTGACGTTGAGATCACGGATCTCGTGGCGGTCGGTGTCGCGGTAGACCCGCATGAGGCGGTTCTCCGCCTTGCCGTACTGGTTCGTCGTGAGTTTCACTGTGCTCATTGCCGTACTCCTCGTTGTGCCGTGATCGGCCCGGATATCGAAAACGAGGCTGCCGGGTCTCCGGCGAGCTTCGGCGGTTTGTTGAGGATGGAGATCCTGCAGGGGGCCTGCTTCCCCTGGTGTCTGTGGTCGCGCAGTGCTGTGGTGCCTCAGCTTCCCCGGTACGTGCTGTACGCGAACGGGCTGAGCAGCAGCGGGATGTGGTAGTGGGCTTCGCCCTCCTTGACGGTGAAGTCGATCGTCACCTGCGGGTGGAAGTGGTCCATGCCCTGGGCCTCGAAGTACTCTCCGGTGCCGAAGACGATCCGGTAGGTTCCCGGCTCGAGGCGCTCGGGTCCGAAGTCGCTGACCCGGCCGCCCGCGTCGGTGCGGGCGCTGACGATCTCGGTGTCCCCGTCGAAGAGGGTGACGGCGAGGTCCACGGCCGGAGTGCCTGCGGTCGAGTCGAGGGCGTGGGCGGTGATGAAGCTCATGCGAGGATCCCTGAGAGTCGGAGGACGGCGATCTCGATGAGCTGGTCGCCCACCTCGGCGAGTTCGTCCTCGGGCGTGTTGGTCATGCGGCGGTCGAGTTCGGCCAGGATCTCCTCCGGCGTGCGGCCGGCGGCGCGGATGAGGAAGACCCGGTCGAAGCGCTCCTCGTAGGCGGCGTTGCCGGCGCGCAGACGCTCCTCGACGGATCCGTCGAGGGCGCCGAGTCCGGCCTGTTCGCGGGAGGAGTGGGCCGCCTCGGCGGAATCGCCTGCGGCCTTCTCCCCGATCCGGGGATGATGGGCGAGCGCGGCGGAGATCTCCTCGGGCCGCAGCGGCGAGGCGACGGTGCGGGCACGCTCGAGCGCCGCCTCGACATCGGCGTAAGGGCGACCGGCGACGACGCCGGAGATCCAGCGCTCGACGTCGAGGCACGGGCGCACGACCTCGCGGGCCTCACCCTCCGGCAGCCGATCGAATTCGATCAGGTCCACATCGACCTCGTTTCGCATCTCGGAAGCACTCTTCCATTCGTTGCCTCGAGTGTGTCCCGGGTCTCACAGCGATGTCAAATCCACCCACCGTGACGATGAGAACCGCGGTAGCACCGGGAAAGTCATCGCTTTCGGAAGTATTTTTCCGTATGATGAACGCAAGCGCGCCAGTGGTGTCGAGTGGAACCGTGAGGTTGAATGTGCTCATGAGCGAAGAAGCCCCCGTCATCGTCTGCGCGCCCGATTCCTTCAAGGGCTCAGCCGGTGCCCCCGCCGCGGCCGCGGCACTCGCCCGTGGAGCGGCCCAGGCCTTCCCCAGCGCGCGGATCACGCAGCTGCCCTTCGCCGACGGCGGTGAGGGCACGCTCGAAGCGCTGCTGGCCGTCTGGGGCACCCCGGCGCGGACCGTCGACGTCGTCGACGCGCTGGGGCGCCCAACGACCGCCCGCTACGGGCTCTCCGCCGACGGGAGGACCGCGGTCATCGAGGCGGCCCAGGCCAATGGTCTGCCCCAAGTCTCCGACGTGCCTCTCGAACCCGAGCGGGCGGGAACCTACGGCGTCGGCCTCATCGCCTCCCGCGTCCTCGAGGAGGGGGTCGACGAGATCCTCCTCTGCATCGGCGGCTCGGCGAGCACCGACGGCGGCGCCGGAATCGTCACCGCGCTCGGGGCCAGGTTCACCGATGCGGGGGGCGAACCCATCCCGCCCGGCGGCGGTGGTCTGGCGTCGCTGTCCGCCATCGACGACTCCGGCCTCGACCCGCGTGCCCGCGCCGTGCGCTGGCGCATCGCCGTCGACGTCGACAACCCGCTCACCGGTCCCCGCGGCGCCGCTGCCGTGTTCGGTCCGCAGAAGGGCGCCGATGCGCCCGCCGTCGAGCGTCTCGATGCCGGTCTCACCCACGTCGCCGAGGTGCTCGCCGGGTCCGCAGCCGAGGCCGAGTCGATGGCCGCGACCCCCGGATTCGGAGCCGCCGGCGGGATCCCGCTCGCGCTCACCGCCCTCCTCGGCGCCGAGGTCGTGCCCGGGTCGACGATGGTCGCCGAAGCGGTCGGGCTGTCTCAGTCCCTCGCCGACGCCGATCTCGTCCTCACCGGGGAGGGGTCGTTCGACTCGCAGTCGCTCGGGGGCAAGGTCGTCGCGGCCGTCCGCGATCATGCCCCCGCCTCGGCGAGCATCATCGTCGTCGCCGGACGGGTCGCACTCACTCCCGCCGAGTGCCGGGAGGCCGGCATCACCGCGGCGCTCTCGATCGCCCCGGGGCCGGCGGATCTCTCCGAACTCTCGGCGCAGGCTGAGGACCTCATCGAATCGACCGCCGCGCATGCATGCGCGCTCGTGGCGACCGGGCACCAGCAGGCAGGACACCAACCGAAAGGGCACTGATCATGGCGAACACACTCACCGTCGGGCAGCAGGCACCGGACTTCTCCCTCCAGGACGCCGACGGCCGGACCTATTCGAAGGAGGGTCTCGCAGGACAGCGGTTCATCCTCTACTTCTACCCGAAGGCCGCGACTCCGGGCTGCACGACCGAGGCGTGCGACTTCCGCGACAACCTCGCCTCCCTGACCGCCGGAGGCTTCGCCGTGCTCGGGGTCTCCCCCGACAGCCCCGAGGAGCTCCAGTCGTTCGCCGCGGACGAGTCGCTGACCTTCCCGCTGCTCTCCGACCCAGACAGCGCCGTCGCGAAGGCCTACGGCAGCTTCGGGGAGAAGACGATCGGCGACCGCACCATCGAGGGCACGCTGCGTTCGACCTTCGTCGTCGACGAGTCGGGCGCGCTCCAGCTCGCCGAGTACAACGTCTCCCCCGACGGCCATGTCCGTCGCCTCCGAGAGACCCTCGACGTCTGAGGCTCGACGCCTGAGGCTCGACGTCTGAGCCTGAGGGCACACGACGACGCGGCACCGCAGGATCTCTGCGGTGCCGCGTCGTCGTCGGGGCGCGGTCAGGCCGTGAGCAGGCGGCCGTGCGGGGCGTCGAAGTCGACGGGGGTGCCGGCGAGCAGGGTCTGCCTCACGGCCCCGCGCACGGTGCGCCGGTCGTAGGCGGTGATCTGGTTGCGGTGGTGGAGCTCGGTCGCCGACACCGTCCACTCCTCCTCGGGGGCGAAGAGCGCGAAGTCCGCGGAGTTGCCCACCGCGATCGACCCCTTGCCCTCGACGCGGGCGATCGCCGCGGGGGCGGCCGACATCCAGCGGACCACCTCGGCGAGCTCGATGCCCCGCCGCTGCGCCTCCGTCCAGACGAGCGGGAGGCCGAGCTGGAGGGAGGAGATCCCGCCCCATGCCGCTCCGAAGTCACCGGACTCGAGGAGTTTGAGCTCCGCGGTCGAGGGCGAGTGGTCGGAGACGATGCAGTCGATCGTGCCGTCGATGAGCCCCTGCCACAGGGCCTCCCGGTTGGCCTCCTCGCGGATCGGCGGGCAGCACTTGTGCGTCGTCGCCCCGTCGGGGATCTCCTCGGCGGAGAAGACGAGGTAGTGGGGGCAGGTCTCGACGGTGAGCCGGACCCCCTCGGCCTTCGCCTCGGCGATCTGGGGCAGCGCATCGGCGGAGGAGAGGTGGAGGATGTGCGCGCGCCCGCCGGTGGCGCGTGCGGCGTCGATGACGCGTCCGATCGCGACGTTCTCGGCTTCGCGGGGGCGAGAGGCGAGGAAGTCGGCGAACTTCCGCCCCGAGGCGCTCGGGGCCTCGGCCATGACCGCGTGGTCCTCGGCGTGGACGATGAGGAGGCCGTCGAAGCCCGCGATCTCCGCGAGGTCGGTCTCCATCTCGGCCGGAGTGAGCGGCGGGAACTCGTCGACCCCGGAGTCCTCGAGGAAGCATTTGAAGCCGAAGACCCCGGCCTCGTGGAGGGGGCGCAGCTCCCCGGTGTTGCCGGGGATCGCCCCGCCCCAGAAGCCGACGTCGACGAAGGCCTTGGGTGCGGCGACGGCCCGCTTCGTCTCCAGGGCGTCGACATCGACCGTCGGGGGCAGGGAGTTGAGCGGCATGTCGAGGATCGTCGTCACGCCCCCGGCCGCCGCCGCCTTCGTCGCCGAGGCGAAGCCCTCCCATTCGCTGCGTCCGGGATCGTTGACGTGGACGTGGGTGTCGACGAGGCCGGGCAGGAGCACCTGCGTGTCGTCGACGTCGAGGACCTGCGCCGAGGTGGTGCTCACCCGGTCCTCCCCCGTCGCGATCTCGACGATCCGTCCGTCGCGCACGGCCACCTCGGCGGCGGCGATGCCGTCGGGCAGGACCGCGCGCTTCGCGCGGATGATGAGATCGACATTCATGCTTCCTCCTCGAATTCCTGAGCCTAGGGTCGGCCCCGCTCACGGGGCCATGGTATACCGGCGGTCGATCACTTCGCCGCTGCGAGTTCGCTCAGCGGGGTGAGCGCGGTGGGGGCGTCGGCCGGGGTCTGGGCGAGGACGTCGAACTCGTTGATGGCATCGAGGGCGAGCCCCATCGAGATGTTCGTGATCCTCTCGAGGATGATCTCGACGACGACGGGCACCTGGTGTTCGTCCATGAGCTCCTTGGCCACGCGCAGCCCTTCCCCGATGAGCTCGGGATCCTCGACGCGCAGCGCCTTGCAGCCGAGCCCCTGGGCGACGGCGACGTGGTCGACGCCGTAGCCGGCGGTCTCGCCCGTGGAGTTGATGTTGTCGAAGGCGAGCGAGACCTGATAGTCCATCTCGAAGCCGCGCTGGGACTGCCGGATGAGGCCGAGGTAGGAGTTGTTGACGACGACGTGGACGTAGGGGATCCGGTGTTGTGCACCGACCGCGAGCTCCTCGATCATGAACTGGAAGTCGTAGTCGCCCGAGAGCGCGACGACCGTCTGCCCGGGCTTGCCCTTCGCGACTCCCAGCGCCGCCGGCCCCGTCCATCCGAGCGGACCGGCCTGACCGGCGTTGATCCAGTGCCGGGGGCGGTAGACGTGGAGCATCTGGGCGCCGGCGATCTGGCTCAGCCCGATCGTCGAGACATACGTGACGTCTTCGCCGAAGGCGGTGTTCATCTCCTGGTAGACCCGCTGCGGCTTGATCGGCTTCTCCGTGTAGTTCGTCTTCCGATGCTCGGTCGACTTCCGCTGCGTGCACGAGCGCGCCCACTCCGTGAAGTCGGGCAGGCCACGACCGGCGGCCCGGCCGCGGGCGGCGTCGAGCAGCGCGTCGAGGGCGGCCCCGGCATCGGAGACGACGCCGTAGTCGGGGGCGAAGACGCGCCCGATCTGGGTCGGTTCGATGTCGATGTGGACGAACCTCCGCCCCTTCCGGTAGACGGAGAGGTCACCGGTGTGACGGTTGGCCCAGCGGTTGCCGATGCCGATGACGAGGTCGGACTCGAGGAACGACGCGTTGCCGTAGCGCACGTGCGTCTGGATCCCGACCATGCCGGCAGCCAGCGGGTGGCTGTCGGGGATCGTGCCCCACCCCATGAGCGTCGGCGAGACGGGGATCGAGGTGAGTTCGGCGAACTCGACGAGCCGCGCACTCGCATCGGCACCCAAGATCCCACCGCCGGCGATGATGAGCGGATGCTTCGCCTCGGCGATGAGGTCGAGGATCCGCTCCGCCTGCGCCGGGGTGGCCTGCGGCCGGTCGACGGGCAGCGGCTCGTAGGTGTCGATGTCGAAGTCGATCTCCGTCTGCTGGACGTCGATGGGCAGGTCGATGAGGACGGGCCCCGGACGCGCCGAGCGCATGAGCTGGAACGCCTTCTGGAAGACACCGGGCACCTGCCCCGCTTCGAGGACGGTCTTCGCCATCTTCGTCACGGGGGCGGCGATCGCCGCGATGTCGACGGCCTGGAAGTCCTCCTTGTCGAGGACGGCGACCGGCGCCTGCCCGGTGATGCAGAGGATCGGCTGCGAGTCCGCGGCAGCCGCATAGAGACCGGTGATCATGTCCGTGCCCGCCGGTCCCGAGGTGCCGAGGCAGACCCCGATGTTCCCCGGTGCCGCCCGCGTGAATCCGTCGGCCATGTGCGAGGCGCCCTCGACATGGCGGGCGAGCGTGTGGCGGATCCCGCCGTGGGCCCGCATCGCCGCATACAGCGGGTTGATCGCGGCTCCCGGCAGGCCGAAGGTCTCGGTCGCGCCTTCCTTCTCGAGGATGAGGACGATGGCGTCGACTGCGCGCATTCTCGTCATCACGCCGCTCCTTCCTGTGCGTCCGCGTCCTCGTCCTCCGCCGAGGCGGTCGTTCCCGAGAGCTGCTCGACGACGGTGAGGAGGCCGGAGTGGTCGAGTCCGCCGTTGCCCTGGGCGACGGTGGCGGCGACGAGCTGGGCGACGGCGGCGCCGAGCGGGATCGTCACCCCCGCCTCGCGGGCGGCGGCGGTGACGATGCCCATGTCCTTGTGGTGGAGCGCGAGCCGGAATCCGGGGGCGAATTCGCGGTCGAGCATCTTCTGCCCCTTCTGCTCGAGCACCTTGGAGCCGGCGAGTCCGCCGCCGAGGACTTCGAGCGCCGAGGCGGTGTCGACACCGTAGGCCTCGAGGAAGACGACCGCCTCGGCGAGGAGTCCGATGTTGCCGGCGACGATGAGCTGATTCGCGGCCTTGACGGTCTGGCCGGCGCCCGAGGGGCCGACGTGGACGATCGTCTTCCCGACCGCCTCGAAGACCTCGGAGGCGGCCGCGAAGTCGGCCTCGTCACCGCCGACCATGATCGAGAGGACGCCGTCGACGGCGCCGGGCTCACCGCCGGAGACCGGGGCGTCGAGGGGCTTGAGTCCTGCCTCGCGGGCCTGCGCGGCGAGCTCCTTGGCGACGTCGGGCCGGATCGTCGAGAAGTCGATCCACATCGCTCCCGGCTTCGCGGCGGCGAGGATCCCGTCCAGCACGGCTTCGACGTCGGGCGAGTCGGGGACCATGGTGGCGATGACGTCGGCCCCGTCGACCGCCTCGGCGATCGTGGCTGCGGCCTGCCCGCCGGCGGCGGCGAGGTCCTCGGCCTTGGCGGGGGTGCGGTTGAAGCCGCGGACGGTGAAGCCGGCGTCGACGAGGTTCTTCGCCATGGGAAGTCCCATGATGCCGAGTCCGATGAAGGCGATGGTTGTGCTCATGTTCTCTGTCCTTTGCAATGAGTCGGGGTGGTCAGCCGCCGAGGCGGTCGGTCAGTGGGCGAGCCACGCGAAGGCGGTCTCGCGGTCCTGCTTGTACTCGAGCGCGATCTGCCCGGAGTAGCCGAGGGCGAAGGAGCGGTCGATCCACTCCCTCAGCGGCAGCTGCCCGGTTCCCGGGGCTCCGCGGCCCTCGGCGTCGGCGATCTGGATGTGGCCGAAGTCCGCGGCCCCGGATTCGATCGCGGCGGCGACGTCGTCGCCGTTGACGGCCATGTGGAAGAAGTCGGCGAGGACGGCGATGTTCTCTGCCCCGCCGGCACGAACCGCCTCGACGACTGCGGCCGCATCGGCGGCGGTCTTGAGCGGGTAGGCGTCTGCCCCGGAGACGGGTTCGACGAGGACGGTGCCGCCGATGCCGGCCACGGCACGGGCGGCGACGGCGAGGTTCTCCAGCGCCACGGCGTCCTGCTCCTCCGGGGTCGAGTCGTCGACGCGCAGCCCGTAGAGGGCGTTGAAGGCGCGGCACCCGGTGCGTTCGCCGATGCCGGCGACGATCTCCGCGTTCTTTGTGAAGTCGGCCTGCGAGCCGGGGATCGAGACCATGCCGCGGTCACCTGCGGCCATGTCCCCGGCCCAGAAGTTCAGACCCTTGAGCTCGACGCCGGCGGATTCGAGGGAGGCGATGAACGCGTCGACCTCGGCGGGGCTCGGCGTCGGGTCGCCGTCGAAGGGCCACCAGAACTCGACCTTGGCAAAGCCTGCGTCCTTCGCGGCCTGCGCGCGTTCGAGGACGGGGAGTTCGGTGAGCAGGGTGGAGCAGTTGAGGATGTAGCTGTCTGCCTGAGTGAAGTCGAACGTCGACATCGGGTCTCCTTCGCGACTCTGCGATTTGCGGAAGTTTCCGTATTGCGGAAGTTCATTTCCGTTGGATGAAAACAGCATACGCATCGCCGGAGTGGGGAGTCAAGCCCCGCAGCCCTCCGGAGCTGACCACCCTGCTGGGGGTGGCCGAGCGCCCGGAGGGCTGCTGGCAGGCTGACCTCAGGCCTTGACGAAGCCTCAGCCTTTGACGAGGTCTCCGTCGACCCACACCCGCGTGAGGTCGGCGGGGGTGCCGAGAGCGAAGATCTTCGCGAGCGCATCCTCATCGGATTCGGCGTGGGCGAGACCGACGTCGAGCGGCTGCCCGGCCGCGGGATCGACGAAGACGGCGTCGAAGCGCTTGCCCACGGACAGGTCGCCGACCGTCGCGTCGAGGCCAAGCGCCCCGGCTCCGGCCGAGGTCGCGAGGTAAAGGAGATGGGTCGAGGTCAGCGGCACACCCCCGGCGGGGTCGAGCTGCTGCATGAAGTACGCCTGCACGCCCTCCTTGAGCAGGGAGAACCCGGTGCCGGCCCCGACGTCGGAGCCGAGCGCCACCCGGACGCCTGCGTCGAGGTGGCGCCGCAGCGGGAAGAAACCGCTCGCAAGCGCCGAGTTCGACGTCGGGCAGTGCGCTGCCGCCGCCCCCGCCTCCCCCATGCGCCCCAGCTCCCGGTCGGCGGGGTGGACGTTGTGGGCGAGGATCGTCTGCCTCCCGAGCAGCCCCGCCCGGTCGTACGTGTCGAGGTAGTCGCCCGCTTCCGGGTGGATTGCTGCCACCCCGGCGATCTCGTCGCGGTTCTCGTTGAGGTGAGAGGTCACCCAGATCCCGGGATTGTCCGCGACGAGCTGCCCGCCCGCGGCGAGGAGTTCGGGTCCGGCGGAGAACGAGAACCGCGGGGTCACCGCGAAGCGCAGCCGCCCTTGCCCGTGCCAGCGGTCGATGAGCTCCTGGCTCTCGCTCACGGAGCGGTCGACGTCGGTGACGAGGATATCGGGGAGGTTCCGGTCGCTGGTGACCAGTCCCGTCGTGATCCGCAGCCCCACCTCGGCGGCCTGGGCGAAGAGGATGTCGACCGCGGAGGCGAAATGGGATCCGAAGACCATCGCCGAGGTGGTCCCGGCACTCGTCAGTCCGGTGAGGAACTCCCCGGCCAGCGCCCGGGCGTAGGCGTCGTCGCCGAGCTTCGCCTCCTCGGGCAGGGCGCACTGGTCGAGCCAGTCGAGCAGGGGCCGGCCGAGGTGGCCGATCGCCCGGATCTGCGGGAAGTGGACGTGGGTGTCGACGAATCCGGGCAGGAGGACGCCGGAGCGGAGGTCGACGACCTCGGCGTAGGGATGGCGCTCCCTGGCGGTGGAGAAGTCGGTGCGAGCGACGATGCGTCCGGAGTCGACGACGAGCGCGGTGTCGGACTCCGATCGCAGAGTGCCCCCGGCGAAGGGATCGGTGGGGGTGTCGAAGACGCGGGCACGGAAGATCTGCATGGTGGTGCTCCTCTCAGGAGGGTGGGAAAAGGGGTCAGCGCAGCCGGCTGAGGAGGTCCGCGGCGACGCTGAGCGCGATCGTCGCGGGCTGCTTCCCGGTCAGGGCGGGCAGACCGATGGGGCACGAGATCGTGTCGACGACCTCGGGGGCGTGGCCGTCGGCGATGAGGGCCTTGCGGAAGCGCTGCCATTTCGCGCTCGAGCCGATGAGCCCGATTGTGCCGAGGTCGCCGCGGCTCAGCGCGGCCTGGCACAGGTGGAGGTCCTCGGCGTGGTCGTGGGTCATGATGAACACGTGCGAGCCCGGCGGCAGGGACGTGAGCACCTCTTCGCCGACGACGGCGAAGTGGCGGCTGAGCTCGGCCACCGGGGGCTCGAGCCGGTCGAGCTCGCCCAAGTGCTCGGGCCGCGAGTCGGTCACGTGGAGGTCGATCTCGTGGCGGGCGAGGATCCGCGTGAGCTCGAGGCCGATGTTGCCGGCCCCGAAGATCGCGACCGTGGCGGGCACGGGCAGCGGCTCGAGGAGGAGGGCGACCTCGCCCCCGCAGCACTGCCGACCGTACTTCGCCGGTGCCTTGTCGTTGAGCCGCAGGGTGAGCATCTCCGGTTCGCCGAGGCGCTCGCCCGCATCGCCGGAGTCCCCGGTGAGCATCTCGCGGGCGCGGGTGACGGCGGTCATCTCGAGATTGCCCCCGCCGATGGTCCCATAGAGGTCATCGGCGGTGACGATCATCTTCGCTCCCGCCTCCCGCGGTGCGTGCCCGCGGACGGAGGCGAGGGTGATGAGGACCGCCGGCACCCGAGCGCTGCGGAGCTCGGCTGCTGCGTCCATCCAGGTCATGACGGCACAGGCTGCCGATCAGGGGTCGCATCACGGACGGCTTCGAGCGCCCAGAACACGGCCTCCGGGGTCGCCGGGGAGGCGAGTTCGACCGAGGTGCCTGCCGGTCCGAAGCCGGCGATCGCCTCCCGCAGGGCCTCGCGGACGGAGAAGGCGAGCATGAGCGGGGGTTCGCCGACGGCCTTCGAACCGTAGACCGCCCCCTCCTCGTGGGCCTTGTCGAGGAGGGCGATGTTGAAGACCTCGGGCATCTCGGAGAAGCTCGGGAGCTTGTACGTGCTCGCCGCCTGAGTGGCGAGCCGACCGCGGCTCGGCTTGTCGCTCGTGTCCCAGCGCAGGTCCTCGAGCGTGAGCCATCCGGCGCCCTGGACGAAGCCGCCCTCGATCTGGCCGATGTCGATGAGCGGGGAGAGCGAGTCGCCGACGTCGTGGACGATGTCGACCCGGCGGAGCACATACGACCCGTCGAAGCGGTTGACCTCGACCTCGGAGGCGGCCGCCCCGTAGGCGAAGTACTTGAACGGCTCACCCTGCATCGTCGAGAGGTCCCAGTGGAGTCCCTCCGTGCGGTAGAAGCCGGAGGCCGAGAGCTGGATCCGCTGGAAGTACGCGGTGTTGATGAGCTCTTCCCACGTGATCGTCTTCGGCGAGGACAGCGCGCTGACGATCCCGCGGCTGATCTCGACCTCGTGCGCCGGGGCCCCGAGGAGTCCTGCCGCGACCTGCCGGAGACGGCCGAGGATCTGCTCGCACGCATCCTTGACGGCCCCGCCGTTGAGGTCGGAGCCGGAGCTCGCCGCCGTCGCCGAAGTGTTGGGGACCTTGTCCGTGCGCGTGGGGGCGAGCCGCACGGTTGAGAGGGGAACCCCGAGCGTGGTCGCCGCGACCTGGAGCATCTTCATGTGCAGGCCCTGACCCATCTCGGTGCCGCCGTGGGTGACGAGGACCGAGCCGTCCTTGTAGACGAGGACGAGCGCGCCGCCCTGGTTGAAGGCGGTGAGGTTGAACGAGATCCCGAACTTCACCGGGGTGATCGCAATCCCCCGTTTGACGTGGTCGTGGGTGGCGTTGAACCGGGCGATCTCCGCTTCCCGCTCGGCCACCTCGGCGGAGGTGACGACCTCATCCCAGCAGGCCTCCATCCGGTCGGGATGGCGCACGGGCTGGTAGTAGGGGGTGTCCTGTCCGGCCTGGTAGAAGTTGCGGCGGCGCAGCTCACGGGCGCTCAGCCCCAGCTGCGGGGCAATGCGGCCGAGGATGTCCTCCATGACGAGCATCCCCTGCGGGCCGCCGAAGCCGCGGAACGCCGTCTGCGAGGTCTTGTGGCACTTCGCGACGCGGCCGTGGACGCGGATGTTGGGCACCCAGTACGCGTTGTCGATGTGGCACATCGCGCGGGTGAGCACGGGTTCGGAGAGGTCGAGGCTCCACCCGCCGTCGGCGGTGAGCGTGGCGTCGAGGGCGAGGATCCGCCCGTCCTCGGTCAGGCCGATCCGCCACGTCGAATGGAAGCCGTGGCGCTTTCCGGTCATCGTCATGTCCTGCGTGCGGCTCAGCCGCAGCCGGACGGGCCGACCGGTGAGCTTCGCGCCGAGGGCGGCGAGCGCTGCGTACCCGTGGGGCTGCATCTCCTTGCCGCCGAAGCCTCCGCCCATCCGCAGGCACTGGACGGTGACCTCGTTGGCGGGGATCCCGAGGACGTGGGAGACGATGTCCTGGGTCTCCGTGGGGTGCTGGGTCGAGCACTGGATGAAGACCTGGCCGGACTCGTCGACGTGGGCGAGCGAGGCCTGGGTCTCGAGGTAGAAGTGCTCCTGCCCGGCGAATTCGAACTCGCCGGAGAAGACGTGCGCGGCGTCGGCGAAGGCGCCGTCGACGTCGCCCTTGTCGATGACCGGCTGGACCCCGTGGTAGCTGCCAGCGGCGATCGCATCGCGCACGGTGATGAGCGAGGGCAGCGGGGTGGCGTCAACGACGACCGCGGCGGCGCCGGCCTTCGCCGCCTCGAGGTCCTCGCCGAGGACCCAGGCGACCGGCTGGCCGAAGAACATCACCTCGTCGGTGGGCAGCATCGGTTCGTCGTGCTTGACGCCCTGGTCGTTGACCCCGGGCACGTCGGCGGCGGTGATGACGCGCACGACTCCGGGCACCTCGTACGCAGGCGCCGCGTCGACGCGGTCGAGGCTCGCGTGGGCGTGCTCGGACTGGACGGGGTAGGCGTGGAGGACGCCGGTGAGTCGCCCGACGAGGTCGTCGGTGTAGAGCGCGGCGCCGGTGACGTGACCGAAGGCGCTCTCATGGTGGTGGGATTCGCCGACGACAGGGTCGGCGGGGCGCTGGGAGAGATGGCTCATCGTCCTGCCTCCGTTCGGATCATGCCGGGCCCGCTCGCGCCCAGCTGTTCGGCGAAGAAGCGCTCGAGTGAGGAGCGCAGCATCGCAGTGCGGTACCGGGAGCTCGCCCGGTGGTCGTCCATCGGGGTGCCTTCGGCGGCGAGGGTCTCGGCCGCGTCATGGACGGTCTCGAGCGTCCACGGCCTGCCTTCGATCGCCGCTTCCGTGGCGAGGGCGCGCAGCGGGGTCGCCGCGACGCCGCCGAGGCCGATGCGGGCTTTGTCCACGATGCCGTCGGAGACGTCGACGGCGTAGCCGATGGCGACCGACGAGATGTCGTCGAAGCGGCGCTTGGTGATCTTCTGGAACGAGGTGAGCGGGGAGAGCGGCAGCGGGATCCGGATCGCTGTGATGAGCTCGCCGGGCTCGCGCACGGTCTGCCGGTAGCCGGTGAAGTAGTCGGCCAGCGGCACGACCCGCTCCCCGCCCGCCGAGGTGAGCACGAGCTCGGCCTCGAGGGCGAGGAGGGCCGGCGGGGTGTCGCCGATCGGCGAGCCGGTGCCGAGGTTGCCGCCGATCGTCGCACCGTTGCGGATGAGGCGCGAGGCGAACTGCGGGAAGAGCTTGCCGAGCAGCGGGACGGATCCGGCGAGTTCGCGTTCGATCTCGCTCAGGGTGTTCGCCGCCCCGATCTCGACATGGGTCTCCGTCCAGCGGACGCCGCGGAGCTCGGGCAGCCGGTCGATCGCGAGCAGCGACTTCGCCCGGGCGCCCTTGATGTTGACCTCGACACCCCAGTCGGTGGCGCCGGCGACGACGAGTACGTCGGGTTCGAGGCTGAGGATCTCGACCGCCTCGGCGAGGCGGGTGGGACGACGGTACCGTCCCAGCTCACCGGTGGGGGTGTCGGGTCGGTGGAGGTCCGTGGCCGCCGAGGCCGGCGCCGGGGCGCTGCGGCGCGCGGCCAAGGCATCGTCGTCGGTGGGGTCGCCGAGGGCGTAGGCTGCGTCCCTGATCGGGCGGTAGCCGGTGCAGCGGCAGAGATTGCCGGAGAGGGCGTGGATGTCGAATCCGTTGGGACCGTGGTCGGAGTCGGTGGGGCGCTCGGGGCGGTAGTACTCCGCGGCCATCGAACAGATGAAGCCCGGGGTGCAGTAGCCGCACTGGGAGCCGCCGCGCACGGCCATCTCCTCCTGGACGGGGTGGACGTCGTCGACCGAGCCGAGGCCTTCGGCGGTGATGACCTCCTGGCCGTCGAGGGCCGCTGCCGGCAGCAGACACGCATTCACCGAGGTCCAGCGGGTGCCGGTCTCGCCATCGGGTCGGGCGATGAGGATGGCACAGGCTCCGCATTCGCCTTCCGCGCAGCCTTCCTTGGCTGCCGTGAGCCCCTGACCGCGGAGGAAGTCAAGGGCGTTGGTATGTGTGGGGCCGTCGAAGTCGTGATCGGTGCCGTTGACCGAGATCCGACAGCTCGAGCGTTCCGTGGTCGACGCGGACATCGCACTCACCTCCTGCGCCTCGTCGGTGAGGCGCACAGTGCATGGTTGGAACAGATGCCTTCGCTCTCCCGGACTTCTGGTTATCCATGCGAACAGCAGCGGAGAGCAGTGAGGGCGTCGGGGCACAGGCCACCGACGGACCGGCGTGCGTCAGTCGCCGTGGGCGATCTGCCCCTTCGTCCAAGCTGTCTGCTCCGTCACAATGCTCACCCTCCCAAGATAGCCGAAATGGGACCGCGAACGAAGTAGAGGACGAATCCGACGGAGACGACCCAGAGCAGCCAGTGGACGTGCTGTCCGCGACGGCTGAACGCGTGGATGAGCGCCCAGGAGATGAATCCGACGCCGATGCCGTTGGCGATCGAGTAGGTCAGGGGCATCGTCACCATGGTGAGGAAGACCGGCAGCGAGGTGCGGAAGTCGCTCAAGTCGATCTCCCGGATCTGGGAGACCATCATCGCGCCGACGACGACGAGGGCTGCCGCGCCGGCCTCCATCGGGATGACCCCGATGAGCGGAGCGAAGAACATCGAGAGGAGGAAGAGGACGCCGGTCACGCACGCGGCGAGACCCGTGCGTGCACCCTCGGCGATGCCTGCGGCGGAATCGACGAAGACCGTGTTCGACGACGCCGAGGCGCCGCCGCCGGCGACCGCGCCGAGACCCTCGATGATGAAGGCGCCGCGGATGCGGGGGAACATGCCGTCTTTCGTCTGCAGGCCGGCGCTGCGGGCGAGACCCGTCATCGTGCCCATCGCATCGAAGAAGTTCGTGAACACGAGGGTGAAGACGAGCATCGTCGCGGCGAGGACTCCGATGCGCTCGAACGAGCCGAAGAGGTCGAAGGCGCCGATGAGGGAGAAGTCGGGCAGAGCGACGATCTGGCTCGGCAGCTGCGGAGCGCTGAGGTTCCAGCCCTGCGGGTCCGGGTTGACCGGGTCGCCGACGGTGCCGAGCTTCGCGAACGCCTGGATGATGATCGCGGCGATCGTCGCGACGATCATCCCGATGAGGATGCCGCCGGGGATCTTCCGGGCCACGAGCACGCCGATGAGGATGAGCGCGCCGATGAAGACCACGGTCGGCAGGGAGGCGATCGATCCGTCCTGCCCGAGCTGGACGGGCGGACCGGCGGGCGTGCGGGTGACGAAGCCGGAGTTGACGAAGCCGATGAACGCGATGAAGAGGCCGATGCCCACGGTGATCGCGACCTTGAGGGCGTGGGGAACGGCGTTGAAGATCGCCGTGCGGATGCCCGTGGCGCCGAGGACGACGATGATGACGCCGTTGATGATGACGAGCCCCATCGCCTCGGCCCAGGTGACCTCCTGGACGACGGAGACGGCGAGGAAGCTGTTCATCCCCAGGCCGGCGGCAAGCGCGAACGGGAGCCGGGCGACGACGCCGAAGAGGATCGTGATGAGACCCGCGACGAGGCCGGTGACGGCCGTGAGCTGCGCGAAGTCGAGCGTGCCGCCGGTGACGTCGGCGGAGCCGCCGAGGATGAGCGGGTTGAGCACGACGATGTAGGCCATCGCCACGAAGGCGACGATGCCGCCGCGGATCTCCTGGCGCACCGAGGATCCGCGCTGGGTTATCTCGAAGAATCTGTCCAGTGCACTGGGACTGCCGTGCTCGACGGGTGCCGTGTCCCGCCCTGAATCGTTGTCAGCCATTTTCATGGACCACCTCAAACTGTTCGATTTGGTCGGCCGCGACATCGTCGTCGCGGCCCTGCGCCTTGAACGTGCGCATTGAAACGAGACAGTCAGCGCACGGGAGGCCCCACCAGGGCTTCCACGATGCGGAAAACTATTTCTATTTCATTTGGACAGTCTCGCGGCACACCCAGGGGTGTGTCAATCGTCACAGGGCCGTGAGGGGAATCGAGACACAACTGACACCAGTGTAGTCTCCGGGTCGCCGTGACGACTCCGGACAGCAGAGAACCCCCTGGCTGACCAGGGGGTTCATGTGGCGGTGGCGGTGGGATTTGAACCCACGGTACGGGGTTACCGTACACAACATTTCGAGTGTTGCACCTTCGGCCGCTCGGACACGCCACCGCCGACAACAATACAGTCGGTGCCACAGGAGGGCCAAATCATCGCACCGTGAGAGCGGTCACCTCTGTCGGCACCTCACCCTCGGAGGGCGGTGAAGAACTCGCGCAGCAGCGCCGCACTCTCCTCCGCGCGCACGCCCGCGTAGACCTCAGGGTGGTGGAGAGCCGCACGGTCGCGCGGGATGTCCCACACCGATCCCACGCCGCCGGCCTTCTCATCGAAGGCACCGTAGACGAGGCGGGCGATGCGGGAGCCGACGAGTGCGCCCGCGCACATCACGCACGGTTCGAGGGTGACGACGAGGGTGCAGCCGTCGAGGCGCCAGCGTCCGGTCGCCTCGGCGGCGGCGCGCAGGGCGATGAGCTCGGCATGGCCGAGCGGATCCTCGTCGACCTCGCGCCGGTTGTGGCCGCTGCCGATGACCCGGCCGTCCTCATCGACGACGACGGCGCCGACGGGGACGTCGTCATGTGCGGTCGCCCGGGCCGCCTCGGCGAGGGCGAGATCCATCCACTCGGGGAAGCGGTTCAGCGTGCGGCCTCGAGCTGATCGGCGAAGCCGACGGTCTCGCCGACGTGGGCGACGACGCGGGCCGGGTCGGACCGGTGCTGCTCGACCTGCTCGATGAGGTCGGCCGCCGGGAGCCCCCGGTCGGCGTAGATGTCGGCGTCCCCGCCCCATTCGGCGTCGCCGTCGAAGTCGAGCATCTCGATCTCGTCGTCGTTGTCGTCCTCGTCCTCGTCTTCGGAGGTCTGCGTCTCCTCGTCGAGGCCGAACTCCTCTTCCGGCTCGGCCTCGTACGCATCGGGGCGGGAGTCGAGGTAGTCGGCGAAGATCGCAGCGAAGGGACTGAGCTCGACGGCCCGGAGATCGGAGAGGAAGACCTTGACCTCGTTGTCCCGGCACAGCCGCACGAGGCCGAACCACTCGTCCTCGTGCTCGATGACGGCGATCGCCTCGCCGTCGTCGGAGCCGGCGGTGCGCATCATGTCGACCAGCCCGTCGAGGTCCTCGGCGTCACGGACGTCGACGTCGAGGGCGCGGAAACCGTCGCTGGACTCGGCAAGGATCTCACTGAAGTAGGACATGTCTCCATTGTGGACTCTTCTCAGTCCTTTCACCACAGGATCCGCTCTTTCTCCGCCTGTGTTTCGACGTACCATTTCCTGTATGCGCCTACACGTAGCCGATCACCCGCTCATCGCCCACAAGCTCAGCGTCCTCCGTGACGAGAGCACCGATTCCGCGCGGTTCCGGCAGCTCACCGAGGAGCTCGTCATGCTTCTCGCCTACGAGGCCACGCGCTCGGTCGCCGTCGAGGACCGCGAGGTGTCCACCCCGGTCTCGACGTTCACCGGCACCCGCCTGGCCGAACCCCGTCCCGTCGTCGTCCCCATCCTCCGCGCGGGCCTCGGCATGCTCGACGGAATGCTGCGCATCCTCCCCACCGCCGAGGTGGGATTCCTCGGCATGGTCCGCGACGAGACGACGTTCGAACCCACCGCCTACGCCGACCGGCTGCCCGATGACCTCAGCGGTCGTCAGATCTTCGTCGTCGATCCGATGCTCGCCACCGGCGGCACCCTGGCCATGGCCATCGATTTCCTCCTGGCCCGCGGTGCCCGCGACGTCACCGCCGTCTGCCTCGTCTCCGCCCCCGAGGGCGTCAAGCGCATCGAACAGTCGTACGGGGAGTCGGCGCACGTCGAGATCTACACCGCGGCCCTCGACGAACGCCTCAACGAGCAGGGGTACATCGTCCCCGGGCTCGGCGACGCCGGGGACCGGATGTACGGCATCGTCGACTGAGAGACTCGGCGTCATAGTTCGTCACACTCGTCTCAAAAACGGCGAATCCTTTGCAGGCGCGTCAGACTGTGACGAATAATGAAGACATGACCTCTGTGACGTATCAGCCACGAATGTGCGCGGCAGCCATGTGTATGCCCTGCGTTCGTCGTCGGTGATCGTCCTTCCGCTGTCCGACCGCGAACGAGTGCACGTCAGCCACGCAGCGGACCCCCACGACTCACTCAGAGGACAGCCATGCCGAATCCAGAGCCGAACTACGTCCACCCCCGCAGTGCCGTCGCCGTCCGGAGGGCAGGAGCCAGGTTGAGCGCCGTCGATCCGCAGAACCCTCCGCACACGTACGGACCCAGCGGCGTCGTCCCCTCCCCGAAGGCCGCCCGCGGGATCATCGTCTACATCGGCCTCGACGAATCGAAGGCCGCCGCAGACGGCACGAACCTCTCCGCGATCGCCGGTGAACTTCAGGCCTACGCGAAGGAGCTCGCCTCGCAGGCCGAGACGCAGGCCGTCATCGCCCTGGCCCCGGAGGGCCGCGGCAGCGACATCGATGCCGTCCGCGCCGTCGCCAACGGCTCCCCGGCCGCCAGCGGCACCCCCGCAGGCACCCACGGACCCGTGCGCTCCCGCATTCCCAACCGCATCCACCCGCCTGCGCTGCGCGACGACGCCGCTGCAGGCGGCTACGGCGCCCACCCGGGCGAAGCCTTCGGAGAGAAGGCGGCCGAGCGTCTGCGCATCGACATCCCCCGCCGGGAGGTGCGCATCGACGGCGACCTCGTCGACGTCACGACGAAGGAGTTCGACCTGCTCGCCACCCTCGTCTCGCACCCGGATGAGACCCTGCCGCGCGACGCCCTCATCGCCGCCGTGTGGTCGGGCTCGGAGGAACCGGACGAGCGCACCGTCGACGTCCACATCCGCCGGCTCCGGCGCCGCCTCGGCGAGCACTCGTCGGTCATCCGCACGATGAGGGGTGCCGGCTACCGGTACGACACGCACCCCGACGTCACCGTGTGGTCGGCGACCGCGCACCGGTGATCCGGGTCGCACCACCCACCCAGGAGGGGGACAGACTTCGCGGTTATGCTCGTTGATCGATGAATCAGGCATATCCCCGAACCCGTTCCGCGCGGAGGTCCGCGAAGGGAGTCACCGCACTCGTCTTCGGCATCCTCTATGCCGCGTTCCTTCTCCTCCACCACCTCCTCCCCTCCCGAGCAGGCATCGCCCTGCTCGTCGAGAGCATCCTGCCGTGGACGGGAGTCATCGTCGGCCTCGTCGCCCTCATGGCGCTCTTCCGCTTCTCCGTGCTCTCGGTCATCGGCGTGCTCGTGCCCTCCATCGTGTGGCTGACGATGTTCGGCACAGCACTCCTGCCGGGCAAGGACGCGGGCACGGCCGACCTCACGGTCGCCACCCAGAACGTCGGAGCCCGCCTGCCGCAGCCCACCGCCACGGCGAAGAACCTCATCGACGCAGAGCCCGACATCCTCACGATCCAGGAACTCGAGTCGCTCTCAGGCCAGATCATCCGCAAGGAGCTCGACTCGGCGTTCGAGAACTCACAGGTCGTCGGCACTGTCGGGGTGTGGTCGAAGTGGCCGATGTCCGCCCCCGAGGCGGTCGACCTCGGTCTGCCGTGGGAGCGGGCCTTCGCAACGACGGTGTCGACCGACCACGGCGATGTCCGCTTCTACGCCGTGCACATGCCCTCGGTCCGGCCCGGGCATGAGGCGATGCGCAATGCCGCCCTGCGTCGCCTCGCGACAATCGTCTCCGCCGACGAGGCCGAGCGGGTCATCGTCGCCGGCGACTTCAACACCGCGACGACGGACCGCAACTTCTCCGAACTCGTGCCCCCGCTCGAGGACTCCCGAGTCGAGGCTCACGGCGGCTTCGGCTTCACGTGGCCGTCGGTGTTCCCGGTGACCCGTCTCGACCACATCCTCTACCGCGGTTTCGATGCGACCTCGGACCGCGTGCTCGGACGGGGCACGAGCGACCACCGCGCCGTCATCGCCGGACTCGACCTCAGCTGAGGAGCACACTCACTTCGTGCACTGGCCCGTCGGCTGCGGGGTGCTGCTGCTCGCTCCCGCCTGCAGCTCGTCGCGGATCTCGGCCCGGGTGAGCGCATAGCCGGTCTCCTCATCGGTGGCGGAGCGGGCGAAGACCATGCCGATGACGTTGCCGTCGGAGTCGAGGAGGGGTCCGCCCGAATTGCCCTCCCGGACGATTCCGCGCACCGAGTAGACCTCGCGGACGACGCTCGACTCGTCGTAGATGTCGAGCCCGCGGGCGTTGATCTTCTCGCGCACTCGCGACGGAGAGATCGTGTACGGACCGTTGGCGGGAAAGCCGACGACGACCGAGTCGTCACCGGGACCGGCCGGTGAGCCGAACTCGAGCGCGGGAGCATCGAGTTCGGGGACCCTGAGGACGGCGACATCGGCTTCGGGATCGAATTCGACCACCTCGGCGGAGTAGGGGCGCCCCGTCCCTCCGACCTGGACGGCGAGGCTCGTCGACCCGGCGACGACGTGGGCGTTGGTGGCGACGAGGCCGTCGCTGTAGACGAACCCGGTGCCCTCGGATCCGGCGGCGCATCGGGTGGTCGTCGTCGTCACCTTGACGACGGACTCCTCGACGCTGCGGCCGACCTCGACCATGCCGGAGTCGGGTTCGCCGACTCCGCGGATCTCCTCGGTCTGGCCGGAGAAGACCTGTGGGAAGCCCGTGGCGCGCAGTGTCGAGGCGAGGTCGCCGAGGGCGACCTGCGAGGAGTACGGGATCGTCCGGTCGATCGCGGCGATGACCGCGGAGTCGGCGACCCACCGGTTGGGTTCGACGAGCGGGGAGGCACGGACGAATCCGGCGGCGAGCCAGAGGACGAGGACGTAGACGATGCCCGCGGTCACCGTCCCGCCGATCGAGTCGATGCCCTGCCCGAGCTCAGAGTCCATGGCCCGCCGGATCGCGATGCCGATGCCGTTGCCCGCGAAGGCGAAGAGCACGCTGAGGACGAGCGGCATCGCCGCGAGCAGGGCGATGACCCCAGGGTTCTCCATCGCCTGGGTGCCCGCGGAGATGTTCTCGACCAGCGGGGAGGTCAGCCGCCCGGCGATCCAGCCGACGACGAAGCCGACGACCGTGCACAGGCCGATGATGAAGCCCTGCCGGAAGCCGAGGAAGAGCGCAGCGATGCCGAGGAGGACGATGATGACGTCGACGATCACGCCGGCCTCGCCTCACCTCGGGAGGCTGAGAGCAGACGGTCACGGGCTCCGGCGAACTCACGCAGTTCGTAGTTCTCGATGGTGCGCTCCTTGGGTCCGCCGAGGCCGGCGAGCAGACGCATCCGCGTCGTCGCGAGCTGACCGGCGAGGCGGATCATCGTCCGCATCTCCTGCTTGCCCCCGGGGAAGGTCTTCGCCCAGCGTTTGCCCTGCTTGCGGCCCTTCCACGTTCCGAGCATGTCGACCTCGGCGTGGGAGAGCCACCCGGAGTTCGCGTAGTCGCCGAGCATGTTGCGGGTGTGCAAACGCTCGCTGCGGCGGAGGATGAGGCCTGCGACGACCCAGCAGGTGGTGAGGATGAAGCTGAGGACGATGAGGCCGATGATCTGCGCGATGGGGCTGATGAGCTGGAGACCGGTCATCGACCCGTTCCAGATCGCGTGGAGGCACATGCCGACGAAGAGCCCGGGCAGCCACATGAGGATGACCGCCCACCACGGCCATTTGCGGGCGGCGAAGCCGATCGTCACCCCGGCCCAGGACGAGAAAGCCGTGTGGAGCAGGGGCGAGCAGAGGCAGCGGAGCACGAAGGTCACCCACAGACCCGAGGTGCTCTCCTCCCACGCGGCGCCGAGGTAGAGGACGTTCTCCGTGAACGCGAAGCCCGCCCCGATGAGCGCGCCGTAGACGAGGCCGTCGAGGGGCCCCTCGAAATGACGCCGGGCGAGGAGGACGATGACGACGAGGAGGGCGGTCTTCGTCGTCTCCTCGACGACGGGGGCTTCGACGACGGTCTTGAACACGTCGGGCACCGCGCCGACGCCGGCGAAGTAGAGGGCGACCTCCCCGACGAGGGAGACGAAGAGGGTGAGGACGACGGAGGCGACCGCTCCCCAGAGGAGGCAGAGGCCGAGGAGGAGCTTCGGCTGGGGCTTCCACCGATCGAGCCACAGCACGTAGGCGATGATCCCGATGAGCGGGATGGCCGAGAGTCCGATGAGCCCGAAGAGGCGGGCACCGAAGCTGAAGCCGCCGAAGATCGCCATGACGAGGAGACCGAAGACGAGGGCGCAGACGGCGAGGATCGCGAGGACGAGGCGGACGACGTTGCCCGGCGATCCCGGCTCGGCCGGTTCCGGCGTGCGCCGCACGGCCCCTGTCCACGGAGTCTCGGCGACCCGGTGCTGCGGGGGCTGCATCTGTGCGCGCACCCGCATCTCCTGCGTCACCGTCGGCGCGAACCGCGGCTGCTCGTAGACGCGGGCCTGCATCGGCTGGCCGGGATGGGACTGGTGGCCGGGACGGGTCATCTGCCCCGGCGGCGGGATGCGCAGGCCGAGATTGGGACCCGGGCCGGGGGCCTGCCGCCGCATCGGCGGCGGGGCCGCGGTGCGCTGGGGGTTCTGCGGCCGCGGGCGGAAGCGGTCATCGCTGCGGCGGGGATCGACGACGGGGCCAGGATGCTGACCACCGTGATTCGGGCCCGGGCCGTGCGGAGGGCCTGCATGTTCCGACATACACCGTCCTTCTCGATCGGATGCAGGGCGTTGACTGCTCGTCCAGTCTACGGTTGATCGCTGACACCGGGCCGTGCGGTTCGTGTCTGTTCGGCAACAACCCGCCTGGCCGTCCGTCTCCCACCCACTCGTGTCCCAGCGGGTGTGGATCCCCTTCCCGCGTTCGCGTCTCGTCGCCCTGCCGAATCCCTTCGTCCTCGCCGAGGCGGTCGGTCCGTCCCGCGCCGACCCCGGTGGTGTGCCGTCCCCCACTCGTCTCCCCAGCCGCTGCCACTCGTGCTCGTTCGCCTGTGGAGGCTCGATCCGCTGTCCACAGGCGCAGAATCGCCTCTGGTCACCGCGGCCCGTCGGGCGTGCAATCGTGCCATGAGCACTCACAGACCTCTCACATGTCCATCCGTCCTCCTCGTCGTCCTCGCTCTCCTCCTCTCCTTGGGATCGTCCCCCGCATCGGCGAAGTCAAACCTCGGGGAGGTCCCGCTCTCAGCGGCCTCCGAACTCTACGGTCCCGGTCTCTGGCATGAGGCCGCCGAGGGCAGGACCTGGTACGGCGCCTACCGCACGTTCGACGACAGGTACGCCTACTGCATCGACGCCGGACGGCAGTCCCCGCAGCCGGCGAACTTCGACGGTGCGCAACCGCGCACGGTCACCTCGGCGCAGACCGCGTGGGCGCTGCACACGTACGGGACCTCGGATTCCGCCGACGTCCAGGCGGCACTGAGCACGATGGCGCGACTCGACGAACGGATCGACCACGACCATGCGGTGCCGCCGCAGGAGCCGGGCGAACTCGGCGCGGACTTCGCCGGGGCCGCACAGCAGTATGCGGCGATCACGAAGGAGGCGAAGAGGCTCGCCGGCCCGTACACGCTCGACGTCTCCCTCGAGCGGTCCCTCGACATGCCCGTCCTCGAACCCTACGGCAGCACCGAGGAGGATGCCGCGCCGTCGACGGCCGACGTCCCGCCGACCTCGGGCGCGGTCACCCTCACCGTCTCCCTGACCAGCGCCTCCGGAGCGTTCGTCCCCGACGTCCCCATCGAACTCACCATCAAGGGAGCCGAAGGTCCGACGAGAGTGACGAGCGGGACGGCAGAGATCACCGAAATGCTCAGGGCCACCGAGCCGGGGACAGTGAGCGTCACCGCCACGGCGACCGTGGCCCCGGAGACCGTGCGCCTCTACGAGCCGACCTCCGGCACCCGCGTCCAACGCGTCATCACCGCCGACGAACCCGTGACCGTCACCGACGAGGTCTCACTCGACGTCGACTCGCAGCCGCGCGTGACCACAGAGATCTCCGAGGAGCGCCCGCAGCCGGGAGACACCGTCACCGATGCGTTCACGGTCTCCGGTCTCATCGGCGATCACAGGGTCGATGTCGTCCACGAGCTGTGGACCACCTCGTCGAAGCCCGCGATCGGCACCCGCAATGACGATGCCGAAGTCATCGGCACCGTGACCTCCAAGGACATCGGCAACGGCACACACACCTCGGCGGGCATCCGGATCCCTGAGGATGTGCGCGGCTGGGTCTACTTCACGGAGACGATCGCCGCCGACGAGAAGACGTCGGAGTGGAAGGGCATCCACGGCCAGCCGAAGGAGACGGGATTCGTCCCATGGACGCCGACGGCTGACACCCGTGCCGAAATCGAGGGATCCCAGGTCACCGACGAGGTCGCCGTCACCGGCCTGCGTCCCGGCGCCGAGGCGAAGCTCACCGTCACCGCGTACCGCACCGACTCCGAACCCCAGCAGTCGACGGAGGCGTCGGGCACGGAGCTCGCCTCCCAGGACATCACCGTCGTCGCCGACCAGGAGGGCACGGCCACGGTGAGCACGGAGCTGATCGACATGCCCGTCGGGTGGGTGACGTTCGTGACGACGATCCACGCCGACGACGTCCATGAGGGGTGGACGAGCGACTGGGGCATCCCGTCGGAGACCGTCAGCCGTCCGCCGGCCGAGACGCCGAGCACGCCTCCGGCGCCTCCGTCACCCGAACAGCCGTCGACCCCGCCGTCACCCGAGCAGCCGTCGACCCCGCCCGCACCGGAGCAGCCAAGTCCGCCGCCGGCACCCGAGCAACCGAGCACTCCCCCACCGGTCGAACCCGTCGCAGAGGAGCCGGAGGCTCCGCGCGCCCCGGACGAACTGCCGCGGACGGGAGCCCAGGGGCACACGATGCTCATCGGGGTCGGCATCGTCCTCATCGGCCTCGGAGGGGCGATCCTCTTCGTCACCGGACGCCGGACCCGCGATGAGTGATCGGCCCGCTCACGGATCAGCCGCCCTCGACGATCGTCGCCGCTGCGCGGAAGAGGTCGAGGAGCCGGCCGGTGAGAGCTTCGATGCGGGACTCGAGGGCGGCGCGGGCCTGATCGACCTCGCCGTGGACACGCAGCGCATCGATGAACTCGCGGACGGCCGGGATCCGATACCCGGCTGCCCTCAGCTCCGCGGTGATCCTCGCCTCCCGGATCGCGGCCGGCCGGTAGATCCGTGCGCGCGTTGCGCCGCGGGCCACCCGGTCGGGCGAGACCAGGCCCTCGTCCTCCCAGAACCGCAGGGTCGAGGCCGGGACGCCGAGGGCGTGCGTGAGCTGACTCATCGTCATCGACTCGGCGCCGTCGTCGGTCTCCGCATCGAGGCCGACCAGCATCTCCCGCACCGCGAGAGCCCGGGTCCGCTCCGCGTCGAGACCGGCGGCGAATCCGCCGAGGACCGCTGCCGTGTCGGCAGGCGAGCGCTCCGACCGCGAGATGAAGGTATCGAGGGCGGCCACGGGACCGATCGCCGAGGCGAGGCGCCGATAGGCGATGAGTGCGCGGACATGGGTCTCGGTGAACCGGCGATGGCCGTTCGGCAGGCGCTCGGCGGCCGGTATCGCTCCGAGGGTCTCGAGCCTGCGCACCTGCTGCACCGAACAGCCGGCCGCCCGGGCCGCCTCGGCCGTCGTCATCGTCGTCGCCATCCGACATAAGCACTTGAAGTGCACACTTGAAGCATGAGCATGAACGACATCCTAGACGCCGTCCGCCGCTTCGACGGAGTCCTCGAGCTCGCTCCGACTCCGGGCAGTGAGTATCCCGAGGTCGCGTGGGGCGATCACTTCCTCTACTTCGCCCCCGACGGCGAGGTCCCGCAGCGGGTCCAGCCCTACGCGACGATCATCACGAAGGACTACCCCGACGACACCCTGTCACGACTGAGCGAGACAGGGCGGTGGCGGGTGAACATCCATGTCGGGCGGCATCGCTTCGCCGACCTCCTCGGCGAGGAGCCCACCGCGCCGGGCGCCGAGACGGGCTGGGACTTCGCCGCCGCGGACACGCTCCTCCCCCATCCTCTCTACCGCACGCAGGGGTGGGTCGCGATCGTCGCACCGGGACCGAACACGATGGGGCTCGCGCTCGACCTCCTCGCCGTTGCACACGCCGATGCCGCACGCCGGTGGCACCGGCGCTGAGTCGACCTCAGACTCCCGAGGCCCACTCCTTCGCCCACGCCCGGGAGCCGTTGGCAAGAAGTCCAACGTCGGCGCCGACGAGGACGAAGGAGGCACCCGCGTCGAGGTACCTCCTCGCCTGGACGGGGTCGAAGGCGTTGACGCCGACGGGTTTGCCGGCGGCACGGACGGCGTCGAAGGTCTCGAGCACCGCCGCGGTCACCCGCTCGTGCGTCTGCTGACCGAGCAGTCCCATCGAGGCGGCGAGATCGGAGGGACCGACGAAGACCGCGTCGATGCCCTCGACGGAGGCGATCGCCTCGGCGTTCTCCACCGCCGTCACCGACTCGATCTGGATGGTGAGGGAGACAAGCTCGTCGGCCCTCCCCAGGTAGTCGGGCACGGTGTTCCACCTCGACGCACGGGCGAGGGCGGAGCCGACCCCGCGCACCCCGTGCGGCGGGTAGCGCACGGACCGGGCCGCCTCCTCGGCGTCGGCTGCGGTGTCGACCATGGGCACGAGGATGTTCTGCGCACCGAGGTCGAGGTGCTGCTTGATGAGCACGCGGTCGCACGCGGGCACCCGGACCACGGGGGTCGCCGGGTAGCCGTTCATCGCCTGGAGGAGACGGGTCGTCGTCTCCAGACCCAACGGCGAGTGCTCGGCGTCGAGGAGCACCCAGTCGAGACCGGATCCGGCGGCGATCTCCGCGGACACCGGCGAGCCGGAGCTCACCCACATCCCCGCGAGATGACCGCCGTCCTCGAGCTCGGCGAGGCGGTCGGCGAAGGTCGGGGGCAGGTCTAGGCGAAACGACATGTGATGACTCCCAGGTCTCCGTAGTCGGCGTGGACGGTGTCGCCCGGATGCACCCACATCGGGCGGGTGAACGAGCCGGCGAGCACGGTCTCGCCCGCCCGCAGGGTCTCCCCGTGGTCGGCGAGCTTGTTCGCCAGCCACGCGATGCCCCGCCCGGGGTGGTCGAGGACGGCGGCGGCGACGCCGGAGTCCTCGATCGTCTCGTTGCGGTAGAGCAGGGCTGCGACCCAGCGGAGGTCGACTGAGTCGACGGTCACGGGACGACCGCCGAGCACCATCGCGCCCAGGGCTGCATTGTCGGAGATCGTGTCGACGATCGTCCGTCCCTCCATCTCGATCCGGGAGGAGAGGATCTCGAGGGCGGGCACGACGTACTCGGTGGCCCTGAGCACATCGACGAGGCCGACGCCGGGACCCGCGAGGTCCTCGCCGAGGACGAAGGCGAGCTCGACCTCGACGCGCACCCCGGAGTACTGCGAGTGGTCGATGACCGCCCCGGTCTCATAGACCTGGTCTGAGAAGATCGTCCCGTAGTCGGGTTCGGTGATGCCGGTCGCCTGCTGCATCGGCTTCGACGTCAGCCCGATCTTGTGACCGACGACGCGCCGTCCCTCGGCCTCGCCGCGGCGCCGCCATTCCGCCTGCACCGCGTACGAGTCCTCGACCGTCATGTCCGGGTGGGCGGCGGTGAGCAGCCCGATCTTCTCCCGTGACCTCTCGGCGGCGGCGAGATCGTCGGCGATGCCGGCGATGACCGTCTCATCGAGCATGGTGATCCTCCTTCTGGGCTCTTCCCCTCGGTCGGCTCAGAGCTGGTGGCCGAGCTTGAATTCCTCTTCCCCGTCATCGGCGCCCGAGTGGGCGGCGGTGTCGCTCTCGGCATCCTCGCGGCGGGTGTAGGAGAATCCGTCGGCGCCGATGGTCACCTCCATCTCGGAGTCGTCGGTGCGCTTCGTCAGCGGCACCGGGTTGCCCTCGAGGTCGAGGACGGTCGAGGCATCGGTGTACCACGAGGGCACAACCGGGTTTCCCCACCAGTCACGGCGCTGGTTGTCGTGGACGTCCCAGGTCACCCGCGGATTGTCCGGGTCGCCGGTGTAGTAGTCCTGCGTGTAGATCTCGATGCGGTGGCCATCGGGGTCGCGCAGGTAGAGGTAGAAGGCGTTGGAGACGCCGTGGCGGCCGGGTCCGCGCTCGATCATGTCGGAGAGGCGCAGCGCTCCGAGCTTGTCGCAGATCGCCAAGATGTTGTGCTTCTCATGCGTGGCGAATGCGACGTGGTGCATGCGCGGTCCGTCGCCGCCGGTCATCGCGGTGTCGTGGACGGTGGGCTTGCGCCGCATCCACGCTGCGTACACGGTGCCCTCGTCGTCCTGGATGTCCTCGGTGACGCGGAAGCCGAGGTCCTCCATGTAGCCCACGGCCTTCGGGACGTCCGGGGTGACCTGGTTGAAGTGGTCGAGGCGGACGAGTGCACCGGGGGAGTAGAGGTCGTAGCGCCAGGCGAGGCGCTCGACGTGGTCGACGTCGTAGAAGAACTCGTACGGGAAGCCGAGCGGATCTTGCACGCGCACGGAGTCGCCGATGCCGCGGACGAAGCCCTCGGACCGCCGCTCAACGGGACATCCGAGCTCACGGTAGAACGCCTCGGCGGCATCGACGTCCTCGGGGGTGCGGACCCGGAACGAGAACGCGGCCACGGCGGCCTCCGGGCCCTTCCGGAGGACGAGGTTGTGGTGGATGAACTCCTCCATCGACCGGAGGTAGACGGTGTTCTCGTCCTCCCACGTGACCTGGAGGTCGAGGACGTCGACGTAGAAGTCCCGGGACTTCTGCAGGTCGGTGACGACGAGTTCCATGTACGCGCAGCGCACGACATCGGGCGCGGCGACGGTGGGGGTGGTGATCGATTCGGTCATGATGGTGTTCCTCTCACTGCTTCCCGAAGACGGGGTTGTGGACCTCGCCGAGGTTGATGTGCACGGCCTGCTGGTCCGTGTAGAAGTCGATCGAGCGGTATCCGCCCTCGTGGCCGAGACCCGAGGCCTTGACGCCGCCGAACGGGGTGCGCAAGTCTCGGACGTTGTTCGAATTCAGCCACACCATTCCGGACTCGACGGCCTCCGAGAAGTTGTGCGCCCGCTTGAGATCTGAAGTCCAGATGTAGGCGGCGAGCCCGTACTTCGTGTCATTGGCCAGCGCGAGCGCTTCCTCGTCGGTGGAGAAGGGGGTGATCGCGACAACGGGACCGAAGATCTCCTCCTGGAAGATCCGGGCGTCGGGCATGACGTCGGCGAAGACGGTGGGTTCGACGAAGTTGCCGGTCTCGAATCCCTCGGGTCGGCCGCCGCCGGCGACGAGGCGCGCCTCGCCCTTGCCGATCTCGACGTACGACATGACCTTCTCGTAGTGCTCGGGGTGGACGAGGGCTGCGACCTCGGTGGCGGGGTCCGAGGGCAGGCCGACCTTGACGCGCTTGGCCTGCGCGGCGTAGCGCTCGACGAACTCGTCATAGATCGACTCCTCGACGAGGATGCGCGAACCGGCGGTGCAGCGCTCCCCGTTGAGGGAGAAGACACCGAAGATCGTCGCGTTGATCGCTGCGTCGAGATCGGCATCGGCGAAGACGACGGCCGGGGACTTGCCGCCGAGCTCCATCGAGAGGCCCTTGAGCCAGGGGGCGGCGTTGGCGAAGATCGTCTGTCCCGTCTTCGACTCACCGGTGAAGGAGATGAGCGGGACGTCGGGGTGCTTGACGAGAGAGTCCCCGGCGAAGCCCTCCTCCCCGAAGCCGTTGACCATGTTGAACACGCCGGTGGGCAGGCCCGCCTCTTCGAAGATGCCCGGCCACAGCGACGCCGAGAGCGGGGTGAACTCGGCGGGCTTGAGCACGACGGTGTTGCCGGTCGCGATCGCCGGGGCGAGCTTCCACGACTCGAGCATGAACGGGGTGTTCCACGGGGTGATGAGGCCGGCGACGCCGATCGGCTTGCGGTTGACGTAGTTGGCCTGCCGGCCGGGAACCTTGTAGGCGTCGTCGACCTGGGCGACGATGAGGTCGGCGAAGAAGCGGAAGTTCTCCGCCGCCCGACGCGCCTGGCCCTTGGCCTGGGTGATCGGCAGACCGGAATCGTACGACTCCATCTCGGCGAGCTCGTGCTCGCGGCTCTCGACGATGTCGGCGATCCTGTTGAGCACCCGAGCGCGCTCACGCGGGAGCATCGTCGGCCACGGCCCCTCCTCGAAGGCCTTCTTCGCTGCCGCCACGGCCCGGTCGATGTCGGCCTTCTTGCCGGAGGCGGCCTTGATGTAGGGCTCGTTGGTCACCGGGTTGATGACGTCGAACTCGTCGCCGTCGAGGGAGTCGACGAACTCCCCGCCGATGTAGTGGCGGATCTTCTCCGGCAGGTTCGCAGGTGCAGTGGTGGACTCGGTCATGACTTGTCCCTCTCTGGTGCGGTGGTGGCTTCCTGGTAGCTGTGCAGTGTGGCGGTGCGGTGGGCGCGGACGACCCGTTCGACCTCGTCCGCCGAGGCGGCCGCCCGGATGAGTGCGATGATCCGGGAGTGCTCGTCGACGGAGTCGCGTGCCCGTCCGGGCACGAACGCGAACGTCGAGTTCCGCAGGTGCGCGAGCCGATCCCATTCGAGGCCGACGAGCGTGCGCAGCCGGTCGTTGGGGCAGCGGGCGAAGAGCGCGGCGTGGAACTCGTGGTTGAGGCGGGTGAATTCGACGGCGTCGAAGTCGGTGAGCAGTGCCCGCATCTGCTCGTTGAGGTCCTCCGCCGCGGCGAGGTCGGCCGCGGTGATGTGGGTCAGGGCCTGTGCGGTCGCTGCGCCTTCGAGCACGGCGACGGCCTCCATCGACTGGACGTAGGATCCGTGGTCGACCATCGCCACCCGGGCCCCGACGTTGCGTTCGAAGGTGACGAGTCCGTCGGCCTCGAGCCGGCGGATCGCCTCCCTGACCGGGACGACCGAGGTGTCGAGCTCAACGGCGATCTGGGAGAGCACAAGTTTGTCGCCGGCGTCGAAGGTGTGATCGCCGATGCGCTCACGGATCCACTGGTACGCGTGCTCGGCCTTGCTCAGAGGCTGGCTCGGCGACACCGGCTGCGCACTCATCGCGCGGACTTCCATTCCGCGAACTTCGCCTTCCATTCGCCCTTGGGCGGGAAGAGCTCTTCGATCGGGTTGCCGGCGGCGACCTGCTCGGCGACCCAGCCGTCCTCGACCTCCTTGGCCAGGGCGGCGTCGACGACCTCCTCGGCGAGGTCCCGGGGGATGACGATGACGCCGTCGTCGTCGCCGACGATGACATCGCCGGGAAGGACGGTCGCGTTCCCGCAGGCCACGGCCACATCGGACTCCCACGGGACGTGCTTGCGGCCGAGCACCGCCGGGTTGCGGGAGGTCGCGAACACCGGGAGGATGCCGGCCACTTCGGCGGAGTCGCGGACTCCTCCGTCGGTGACGACCCCGGCGGCGCCGAGAGCCTTGGCCCGCAGCGCGAGGACGTCGCCGAGGGTGCCCGATCCGGACTCACCGCGGGCCTCGATGACGATGACCTCGCCCTCCCCCAGGCTGTCGAAGGCGCGCTTCTGCGCGTTGTAGCCGCCGCCGTGGGATGTGAAGAGGTCCTCACGGTTGGGCACGAAGCGCAGGGTCTTCGCGACGCCGACGATCCGGCTGCCCGGGGTGAGCGGGGCGACGCCCTCGATGACGACGTTGTTGAGCCCGCGGGCCCGCAGCTGGGCCGAGAGTCCCGCCGTCGGGGCCTCGGCGAGCTTCGCGCGCAGCTCTGCGGGGAGGGCTGTGCCGGCGGCGCTGTCCGTGCCGCCCTCGGCGGGCAGGCCGGCGGCCTCCGCCGAGCCCCACGCGTCGATGCGCAGGTCGTCGGTGACGGCAGGAGTGCTGCCGAGGTCGGCGTCGAAGTCGCCGGGGCCCTCGACGACCTCGGTGCGCAGGCGACCGGAGCTCAGCTCCTCCCCCGTCCTCGCCGAGGCGGTGCTCACCTCGACCTCGACGACGTCGCCGGGGACGACGACGCTCGAGCCCGACGGGGTGCCGGTGAGGATGACGTCACCGGGTTCGAGGGTGAAGTGCTGGCTGAGGTCGGCGATGATCCGGGTGAGCGGGAAGATCAGCTGCTCGGGACCGGTGCCGTCGTCTTGGACGAGGGAGCCGTTGACCCAGGTGCGGATGCGCAGGGCCTCGGGGTCCACCTCGGCGGCGGGGATGAGTTCGGGTCCGAGGGGGGTGTAGCCGTCACGGCTCTTCGACCTCACGTTCGAGCCCTTGTCGGGGGCCTTGAGGTCATAGAGGCCGAAGTCGTTGGCCGCGGTGACGCCTGAGACGTGGTCCCATGCGGCCTCGTCGGGGATGCGGTGGGCGGGGGTGCCGATGACGACGGCGACTTCGCCCTCGAAGGCGAGCAGTTCGGTGCCGGCGGGACGGGAGATCGTCTCTCCGCTGGCCGCGAGCGAGCTCGTCGCCTTGAGGAAGTACGAGGGAGCGGCGGGACGGCGGCCGCGCTGGGCGGCACGGGACTCGTAGGCCACGTGGACGGCGATGATCTTGCCGGGCCGGGTGGGGACTGCTGCGTTCGTCATCGAAACCTCGTTCTCTCGTCCTTGACTTCTTGGATCGTATACGATGCGGAAGCAGTCGACAAGGGTTCGACCGAATTTTGTCGGAACGCACCCCCGCCTCGGCGTGATCGTATATGAACTGATACGATCTGGATCACAAGGTGCGCGCCGGATCACAGACGATCACCACGGCGCACAAAGGCGTGTGAGGAACCGGAGGCTGAAATGCACTTCCACCAGGACGGGTACGTGTCCGCGGACCCGCGGATCGAGGACGCAGCGGGCTACGGCATCGATCGACCTGAGTCCCTGCCCGACGTCGTCGACGTGCTCATCGTCGGCAGCGGTCCCGCCGGCATGGTCGCCGCCGCCCAGCTCGCGCAGTATCCCGACGTCAACACCCGCATCATCGAGAAGCGCGACGGCCGGCTCGTCATCGGTCAGGCCGACGGCATCCAGGCCCGATCGGTCGAGACGTTCCAGGCCTTCGGGTTCGCCGAGGAGATCATGCGCGAGGGCTACCACATCACCGAGATGGCGTTCTGGAACCCCGACCCGGACAATCCCGCGCACATCATCCGCACCGGCCGACCCAAGGACGACGAGACCGGGGTGAGCGAATTCCCCCACCTCATCGTCAACCAGGCCCGCGTCCTCGACTACTTCGCCCAGTTCGCCCGGCAGTCCCCGGCACGGATCGAACCCGACTACGGCATCGAGTTCGTCGACCTCACCGTCGAGGACCCGGCGACGGCGGCCGACCCGAAGCACCCGGTCTCCGTCATCGTGCGCTACACCGCGGGCGAACGCGCCGGTCAGCAGCGGACGATCCGCGCGGGCTTCGTCATCGGCAGCGACGGCGCCCGCTCGGGCGTGCGCTCGGCGATCGGGCGGACGATGTCCGGCGACCAGGCCAACCATGCGTGGGGCGTCATGGACGTGCTCGCGAACACCGACTTCCCCGACATCCGGACGAAGTGCGCGATCTCGTCGAAGCACGGCAACATCCTCCTCATCCCGCGCGAGGGCGGTCACCTCTTCCGCATGTACGTCGACCTCGGCGAGGTGCCTGCCGACGATGCCAGGAAGGTGCGCCAGACGAGCATCGAGGAGATCATCGCGAAGGCCAATGCGATCCTCACCCCGTACTCGCTCGACGTGAAGAACGTCGCGTGGCACAGCGTCTACGAGGTCGGGCACCGGCTCACCGACGCCTTCGACGACACCGACGACACCACCCCCGGCTCCCCCTGCCCGCGCGTGTTCATCACCGGCGACGCCTGCCACACGCATTCAGCGAAGGCCGGACAGGGCATGAACGTCTCGATGCAGGACGGGTTCAACATCGCGTGGAAGCTCGGGCAGGTCGCTTCGGGACGCTCCTCGGACGAGCTGCTGCGCACGTATTCGGCCGAACGGCAGGTCACGGCGAAGAACCTCATCGACTTCGACAAGGAGTGGTCGACGCTCATGGCCACCCCTCAGGATGAGCTGCCGGACAAGGCGTACCTCGAGGAGTTCTACGTCAAGACCGCGGAGTTCCCCGCCGGCTTCATGACCGAGTACACGGAGTCGATGATCACGGCGACGACGGAGAACCAGGAGCTCGCGACCGGATTCCCCGTGGGCAAGCGGTTCAAGTCGGCTATGGTCAACCGCGTCTGCGACGCCTACCCCCTTCACCTCGGGCATGAGGCCAAGGCCGACGGACGCTGGCGGGTCTACGTCTTCGCTGATCGGGCGGCACCTGCACCGGCCGTGGAAGCCGCGGCCGGTGTCGACGAGGCGGCGGTGACGGGTGTGCCCGCACTGGCGGAGTGGTTCGAATCCGATCCGGCGTCTCCGCTCGTCGCGTACCGCCGCACGGGCGAGGACATCGACGCCCTCGTCGAACTCAACGTCATCTACCAGCAGCCGCACACGGAGTTCGACTTCACCGACGTGCCGCAGGTCTTCCGCCCCTACGTCGGGAAGTTCGGTCTCGAGTACCTCGAGAAGATCTACGCCGCCCTGCCCGACGACGACATCTTCGAGACCCGCGGCATCAGCCGGGACGGCGCCGTCGTCATCGTCCGCCCCGACCAGTACGTCTCCGGTGTCTTCCCGCTCGATGCGCGCGAGGAGATCGGGAAGTTCTTCGCCGGGGTCTTCCTCCCCGAGGAGTGAGGCGCGGGTTTCCTGGGAGCGGCTGCACCCGCTTCCCGTGGAGTGCGGGCGAGCTGAGAGCTGACTGACGACCTGCGCCGAGGTATCGGAAAGTCAGCTTGTCTGTGGCAGGGTGAACGTATGGCTACGAATGAGAAGAGCATCACAGTCACACGGACCATCGACCACCCGACGAAGGAGATTTTCGACGTCCTCACCCTGCCCGACAACCACACGCAGTTCGACGGTTCGGGCATGGTGCAGTCGGCGGAGAAGTCCCAGCGCATCCAGGGTGTCGGCGACGTGTTCGTCATGAACATGTACGCCGAGGCGATGGGCGGCGACTACCAGATGCACAACCATGTCACCGCGTACGACGAGAACAAGATGGTCGGCTGGCAGCCGGCGCAGGCCGACGACCCGAAGGAGCCGGGCGGCTGGGAATGGCTGTACGAGCTCAACGCGGCCGGACCCGACTCCACCGAGGTGACGCTCACCTACGACTGGTCGAAGGTCGACGACCCGAAGCTTCTGCCGCTCTTCCCTGTCGTCAGCGAGGAGCAGCTCGACGAGTCGCTCAACAAGCTCGCGGCCGCCGTCTCTGATCGCTGACGTCGCCCGGGTCGCCGCTGGTGGCTGACGCGGCCGTTCGACCGCCGCCGCCTCAGAACCGCGAGCCGGAGAAGCGCTCCGCGTGCCTGCGGTGGCGGCAGTGGCGGCTGCCGGCGAGCCCGAAGATGCCCCCGACGATGAGGGCGGCACTGCCGAGCGCCCAGAGTGCGGCGCCGGGAGCCGGGTAGCCGATCTCCATGCCGCCGATCCAGCGCCCCTGCTCGTCCTGGCCGTCCCACATGAAGAACGGCGGGTCCATGATCATCGCCACGAGGGCGACGAGGAGGACGAGGCCGACGATGACGGCGGCCGGGGACCAGAGAGTGAGCGATCGGGAGAGCCACGCGGTGACCGCGCAGACGAGGATCGCCGCCCAGGGCAGGACGAAGGCGACGTCGAAGTTCTCGGGGCTGATCGGGTGCTCACCGAGTGAGGTGACGAGCAGGCGTGGACCTCTGTCGTTGCCGCTGTCGAACACCGGGATCCAGATCATCGCGATCCACGCGGCCACCGTGATCAGCGGCAGCCACCGGGCGATCCAGCGTGCGCGCCTGCCCTGGGGGAGCAGCTGCGTGCCGATCGCGTCGGGACGGTCCACGGTGTTCATGACCATCATTCTTCGGCGCTGCCCGGCCGGGCCGGTGACAGCGATGTTGCAGAACTGTCACCGGCTCGCGTCAGGCGCCCTCACCCGGCGGCGAGGATCCGTGTCCGCAGGAGCTCCTCGGCATCGGACAGGATCGGGGACGATACGGCAGCGGGAGCGGGTGCCGGACGAATCAATCCACCGGTCGGGGCGATGACCACTCGGAGACCCGGCGGGATGGGCACGGTCTCAGCGTCGCTCCGCTCGACTGCGGTGCTCAGGCGGTTCGCCGCCCGGGGCGGTGCCGCCTCCTCCGCGCCTGGCGAGTTCACCACGGTCCCTCTCGGTCCCTCATCGCCGGACTCCGGATCATCGCCGAGCATCGGATCATCGCCGAGCATCGGATCGCGAGGGGGCGACGAGGCACCCGACGGCGGACTCCCCCGCGGGGGTAGGGTGCTCACCTCGAGCAGGCCTGAGAGCTGCCGGCGCCAATCCGGTCCCGGCGGCGGTGCCGCCTCATCGCCGGCCTGCACCGCCTCATCGCCGGCCTGCACCGCCTCATCTCCGGCCCGAACCGGCGGGCGCGGGTACTTCATCCGCCTGACGAACGGTGGTGTCATCGAGGTGTACGAGCGGCCCGCCGGAGTCGTCACGGTCAGTCCCTCGGCACTCGCCTCATGCGACCACCCGGGATGCTCTTTCGCGAAGTTGCACGACGCACACAGTCCCGACCCGTTCTCCCACGAAGTCGCCCCTCCCTCGGCGAAGGGCCGAGCATGGTCGGCGTGCTTGATCGGCGCATCGCACCACGGGGTCCGGCACCGGTCGTCACGGAAGATCACCATCTCCCGCAGCCGTCCGGTGAAGGCCCGACCCCTCGCCTCGGTGCCGACGAGCTGACCCTCGGACACGGTCGTGAACATGCGCCGGATGAAGACCTCGGCCTCGTTCGCGGCGAGAAAACTGCGCGCGGTCGCCGCCGGCAGCGGCCCGAAGCCGGGCATCCACGCGGGCACCATGCCGTCGGAGAACAGCGACTCGGCGTCGATGACGACATGGACCTCGGTCGGCACCGCGGCCGCGGACTCCTGGCCCGTGAGCCTTTCGACGAACGTGTCGGCCATGACCTGCGGCTGCCGACGCCCGCCCGCGTCACCGGCGGCGATGAGCGAATCGGCGGTCTCCTTGAGCCCCGTCCAGACGGCGACGGCTTCGGTCAGCGGAAGGATCGCGCTCACCCGCCCCATGCCGTCGGCGAGCGTCGTCAGCGTGACCCTCCGATGCTTCGCGGCCTCCCGCGCCTTCCGATCGGCATCCTCACCGTCGACCTGCATCGCCATCGCCCGCACCTCGGCGCGCAGACTCCGCGGACCCGACTGGCCCAGACTCTCCCGCATCCGCGTATCGACACGGCGGCGATCAGGCGAAGCGAGCGTCGCCGTCTCGTCGACCATGATCCGAGCCTTCTCGGCGGAGATCTCCCCGGCGCTCAGCGCCTTGAACGTCTCGGGCATCTCGGTGACGATCGCACGGGCACCGGAGAGGAACTTCCGCCCCGACCCGGGTGAGACGCGTTTGGCCAGCCCCACCTCGTCGCCGGCACGCAGCGCCCACTCATGCACGGGCAGGCCGTTGAGCCTGTCCCGGTCGCGGCGCAGCTCTGCGAAGGCGACGGCCTCGGCGGATTGGGCGGCGACGATCGTCCCGGTCAGCTCTTCGAGCGCGGTGATCCGCGCGAGCGCCTCATCCTCGGTCCCAGCCGGCGCGGCACCGCGCAGGACTGCGCTCAGCCGGGCCACCTCGGCGAGGAGATCGGGAGCCTCCATCGGCTCCCGGACGGGTTCGACGTCCATGTGATCACAGTAGACCTCGCCACTGACACGAGAATCGCGCCGACTCTGACACGAGAACCGACCCCGCCGACGACCCCCTACGCCCCGGCCTGGATCCTCCGCATGATCATGTCCATCGCGACGATGTTGTGACCGCCCTCGGGGATGATGAGGTCGGCGTTGCGTTTCGAGGGCTCGACGTAGAGTTCGTGCATCGGCTTGACGGTGCCGAGGTACTGCTCCTCGACGGATTCGAGGGTGCGCCCCCGGTCGACGACATCGCGTTTGATCCGGCGCAGCAGGCGCACATCGGCGTCGGTGTCGACGAAGAGCTTGATGTCGAGGAGGCTGCAGATGCGCGGTTCGGCGAAGATGAGGATGCCCTCGACGATGATCACCGGCGCGGGTTCGACGACGGTCGTCTCCGCCGCGCGGTTGTGGTCGGCGAAGTCGTAGATCGGGCTCTCGACGGCGATGCCTGAGCGCAGGGCTTCGAGGTGGTCGACGAAGAGGTCGTTGTCGAAGGCGTCGAGGTCGTCGTAGTTGACCTTCTCCCGCTCCGCGAAGGTGAGCTCGTCCTGCCGCTTGTAGTAGTTGTCGTGGTAGAGCACCGAGGACACGCCTGCGCATTTGGCCAGCAGCGCCTGCGTCAGCGTCGTCTTCCCGCTGCCGGTGCCCCCGGCCACGCCCACTGTCAGAATCTCCACGTTCGCACTTTCCCACTCGCCCACGGGTGCCGCCGCAGCCGCCGACGGCTGCGGACAATGATCTCCCCAAATCTACCCGATTCCCCGATCCGCCCCGCCCTCGGATAGGGTGGAGGAAACCGCATCCGCACCTCAGTGCGTGATGCCCGCAGCTCGTCGAAGGAGGTGGTCGTCGATGGATTCCGACTCTCGATTGTGCACCGCCTCCCCCATTCACTGACGCCTGCGCTCCGGCACCGCCGCGCCCTGCCCTGCCGACATCGAACGGCCCAGGCGTCCTCCCGACGACTGCCTGGAGAATCATCATGGACGCCACCACCATCCGATCGCTGACCGACGACCGTGACCTCACGCGGCTGGCCGCCGCCGTGCGCGACCTCGGCGAGTCCGCGACGATCGACCTCATCGCCGAGCTCCCCGCCACCGAGGCGGCCGTCGTCTTCCGCCTCCTGCCCAAGCACGAGTCCGTCGACGTCTTCGACCGCCTCGACCGCGGCACCCGCTCCGATCTCATCGCGGCCCTCGGCACCGAGGAGCTCACCGCGATCTTCGCCGACCTCGACCCCGAGGACCAGTCCCGCCTCGTCGACGAACTTCCCGCCGGGGTCGCGACGAAGCTGCTCTCCGCGGTCTCCCGGTCCGACCTCGACGCCGTCATGGCCATCGCCGGCTACGACCGGAACTCGATCGCCCGCCGGATGTCCCCGACCGCCGTCGTCGCGTGGGATGCGGACACCGTCGCCGAGGTGGCCGCCCGCATCCGCGACACCGACGTCGATCTCGCCGACGTCCGCCTCGTCCCCGTCCTCGCCCCCGACCGGACCCTGCTCGGCACGCTCGATCCCCTCGAGCTCCTCCGCTGCCCGCCCGACGCCCCGATCGCCGAGGTGATGGACCCGATCGAGGAGATCACCCACACGAGCGACGACCAGGAGACCGCGGCCCGCGCGGCCCTGACCGGCGGCATCACGGTCCTGCCCGTGTGCGACAGCGAGGACCGTCTCGTCGGGATCGTGCCCATCGACGACGCCGCCCGCATCATCGCCGAGGCCGACGAGGCCGACTTCGCGCTCTCCGGCGGCACCCAGCCGCTCTACCGCCGGTACCTGCCGACGCCGATCGTCCACCTCGCCCGCAGCCGCATCGTCTGGCTGCTCGTCCTCGCGGTCTCCGCGGTCCTCACCGTCCATGTCCTCGAGGTCTTCGAGTCGACCCTCGCCGAGGTGGTCGCCCTCGCCCTCTTCATCCCCCTGCTCACCGGGATCGGCGGGAACACGGGATCGCAGGCGGCGACGACGGTGACCCGGGCGCTGGCGATGGACGAGGTGGGGCTGCGCGACTGGTTCCGGGTCGCCGGCAAGGAGTTCTCCACCGGTCTCCTCCTCGGCGTCCTCCTGGCAGTCCCCGCGTTCGCGATCGCCTCCCCGCTCTACGGCATCGAGATCGGTGCGATCATCGCGCTCACCCTCATCGTCAACTGCCCCGTCGCCGCCTTCGTCGGCGGGTCGATCCCCATCGTCGCGAAGGCGTGCCGGGTCGATCCCGCGGTCGTCTCGACGCCGTTCATCTCGACGTTCTGCGATGCCAGCGGCCTGCTCGTCTACTTCACGATCGCGATCTCGATCATGGGGCTGTGACTCACCGCAGACTGCGGGTGAGCTGGTCCCACAGCTCCTGATCGAAGCGGCGGCGGGCGAGCAGACCGGACATGTGCCGGACGGCGTTGTCGACCTTGCCGCGCCACACGTCGATCGCCGTCTCCGCATCCCCGCGGGACAGCGCCCGGTACATCCCTCGGTCGTCGCCGAGGATGCGATCAGCCGCCGGTGAATAGTCGAGGCGGAGGACGGAGATGAAGAGGCGCAGGCGAAGGGTGAGCGATTCGAAGGCCCGCGCGCTCTGCCGCAGACCCGAGGCGCGGGCGAGCTCCTGCTGGTAGTGGAGGTCGGCGTCCTCGACGTCGATGCCGCTGCGGGTCGCCGCCGAGGCCTCCACCTGGCGCAGTGCGAGCTGGACGGGGACGAGGAACCGCTGCGGACGCAGAGCGAGCGAGCGCAGCACCACCTCGCCGACGGCCATGCGCGCGGCGTAGAGGTCGAGGACGTCGAGGGTCGTGATGAGCGGGATCCTCGCCCCGCCGCGGGTGCCGTCGAGGAGTCCGTCGTCGACCATCCGGCGCAGCGCCGCATCGACCGACGATCGGGGGACGTCCATGCGGCGGGAGAGCAGGCGCGGATTGATCCGGTCGCCGGGCTGGTAGCCGGAGTCGATGATCTCCTCGCGCAGGGCGATCGCGAGGTGCTCGGTGATCGATCGGGTCGAGCTCGGCAGCCACGATGAGATCTCCATTGAGTCAGAATTCGTGGAAGTTTTCGGGACATCCGACTGCCGCCCCGCCTGCCAGCTCACGCCCTCGAGACCGTGGCGGACGCGACCGGCGACGAGGTCGAGCAGCGACCCGGGGATGTCCTGGCAGTGCGCAAGGCCGGCCTTGAGCGCGGCGATGAAGTCCTCGGGCCCGTGGTGGAGGGAGAGGACATCGAAGGCGGGAAGACCCGCACCGGGGTCGGCGACGAGTTCGGCGGCCTCGCCGAGGGGATCGTAGACGACGAGGCGCAGCCGCACCGGGTCGATCCCCGCGACCCCGTCGAGGAGAATGCCCATCGCGGCCTCATCGGTCTGCCGGTGCTCGCTGCCGAAGCGCTGCGGCCAGCGGGTGACGCCGGCCGAGCGGAGGCCGGCGACGACCCCGGCGATGCGCCGCTGGATGCGCCGGGCCGGCACCGGCGAGGGATCGGCGCCACCGGCCCCGAGGCGGAATCCGACGACGATGAGCGGGAAGCCGCTCGCCGCGACGACGACCTCGTCGCCGCCGGCCCCGTCCTCGCGGATCGTGTGGAGGTCGCTCAGCGGCACCGTCATCTCCCGCACCGCGCGGGAGACGATGCTCTGACTCAGACCCGTCGCCTCGGCGATCGCCCGGGTCGAATAGTCCTTGCCCGAGATCCGCGCCCCGGCGGTCCCGACGAGGGCTTCGACGACCTGGGTCGCCGTGCTCTGGATCTGCGGGCGGCCGCTGCGGGGACGGTCGGCCAGGTCCGAGCGACGGACCCAGCGGCGCAGACTCGACTCGGACACCCCCGCCTCGGCGGCCGCCTCAGCGATCGACGTCGCAGCCGCACGGACGACCACACTGCGACGGAACTCCGGGGTGAACATTCCCTCATTCTACGCTCGCTTTCACGACTTCTGACTCAAACGTTTCGGCGGGCGGTCGCCGACCATTCACCCCCGGTTGGGCCCGGCGCATACTGAGGGGACAACGGCGGGGGCAGGCGGTCGACGACGACCACGTGGACTCCCGAACACCGGGAACAACCACTAGAAGTAAGGACGGATAGCAGGTGCTGCACACTGACACCGATCTCGAAGCGCTGACGACCCGCTCGGTCGACACGGTCCGCAAATGGCTGCGGGTCGCGACGAACAAGACGGCGGCGAAGAACCCCGCCGCGGAGCGCCTCTCGGCGGTCCTCTCCGATCCCAACGGGCTCGACTTCACCGTCGGCTTCGTCGACCGCGTCGTGCGCACCGATGACGTCCACGCCGCCGCCGACGCGCTGAACGAGGTCGGCAAGCTCGCGCCGGCGACGATGTCGGCTCTCGACCGTGCGCAGATCAAGGCCGGTGCAGCACTGGCGAAGGTGATGCCGCAGGTCGTCGTGCCCGCCGCCCGCACCCGCCTGCGCCAGATGGTCGGGCACATGGTCGTCGACGCCCGCGACAAGCAGTTCGGCTCGACCGTCGCCAAGCTCACCGGCGAGGGCCACCGACTCAACATCAACCTCCTCGGCGAGGCGGTCCTCGGTGACGCGGAAGCCGACCACCATCTCGAGGAGACGCACCGTCTGCTCGCCCGCGACGACGTCGACTACGTCTCCGTCAAGGTCTCCTCGGTCGCCTCGCAGCTGTCGATGTGGGCCTTCGACGACACCGTCGAGTACGTCGTCAACCGCCTCCGCCCCCTCTACGCGCAGGCCGCGAAGGCCCCGACGGGCGCGAAGTTCGTCAACCTCGACATGGAGGAGTACCGCGACCTCGAGCTCACGCTCGCCGTGTTCACCCGCCTGCTCTCCGAACCGGAGTTCAAGGACCTCGAGGCTGGCATCGTCATCCAGGCCTACCAGCCCGACGCGCTCGGCGCGATCCAGCGCCTGAGCGAGTTCGCCAGCCAGCGGGTGGCCGCCGGAGGTGCGGGGATCAAGGTCCGCCTCGTCAAGGGCGCGAACCTCGCGATGGAGACCGTCCACGCCGAGGTCGCCGGCTGGCCGACGACGACGTGCGACTCGAAGCAGTCGACGGATGCCAACTACAAGCGCGTCCTCCACTGGCTCTTCACCCCGGAGCGGATGGAGGGCCTGCGCATCGGCGTGGCCGGGCACAACCTCTTCGACATCGCCTTCGCCCACCACCTCTCCGTCGAGCGCGACGTCACCTCCCGCGTCGAGTTCGAGATGCTCCAGGGCATGGCGACCGAGCAGGCGGCGGCAGTGACCGAGGACGTCGGCGACCTCCTCCTCTACGTCCCGGCCGTGCACCCGAAGGAGTTCGATGTCGCGATCTCCTACCTCGTGCGCCGCCTCGAGGAGAACTCCGCGACGGAGAACTTCATGTCGGGCATCTTCGAGCTCGCCAACGGCAACGAGATCTTCGACCGCGAAGCCGACCGCTTCCGCGCCTCGGTCGCCCAGCTCGAGGCCGAGCTCGCCGCCGACGGTGAGGCCGCTCCCGCGCCCAATCGCACGCAGGACCGTTCGGCCCCGCACGTTCCCGGTCCCGCCCAGGTCGTCTTCGCCAACGAACCCGACACCGATCCCTCCCTGCCGGCGAACCAGAAGTGGGTCAAGGAGATCATCGCCGAGGCGACCGCTCCCGGCTACCTCGAGACCCGCCCGCAGGCGCCGCGCATCGACTCGACCGATGAGCTCGACGCGATGATCGCCAAGGGCCGCGCCGCCGCCAAGGACTGGCGTGAGATGGGCGCTGCCGCCCGCGGGGAGATCCTCCACCGCGCCGCCGAGGTCTTCGCCGCCCGCCGCGGCGAATTCATCGCCGTCGAGGCCGCCGAGGTCGGCAAGATGCCGTCGCAGTCGGATCCGGAGATCTCCGAGGCCATCGACTTCATCCGCTACTACGCACTCC
>ENA-OOKA01000019-OOKA01000019.1-human-skin-metagenome-genome-assembly--contig:-NODE-19-length-69700-cov-6.585598_pt1 | contig 69700 bp, 62 predicted proteins | sample MGYA00248825_ERZ500995 | MGnify/ENA primary metagenome ERZ500995 (study PRJEB25958, sample SAMN03398540) | human skin metagenome | study: EMG produced TPA metagenomics assembly of the Human Skin...
CGAGGTCCACTCCGTGCTCCACGCCGGGCAGGCAGGGCTGGACCACGACATCCTGCCCGCTGGGCGCGGAGCCGTCGGCCGGGGCGGGCGCGGAGTCGATCGCGGCGTCGACCGCGGCGCGGACCCCGTCGGCTCCCACCAGTGCGAGACCGGAGGAGCCGCTGCCCAGACGATGCTTCACGACGAGCAGGTCGGAGGCCTCGGCGATCTCGGCGATGCCGGCCTCGTCGTCGCCGGCGACCGTGCGCGGGGTGGGCACGCCGATCCCCTCGAGCAGCTGCGCCATGCGGAGCTTGTCGGCGCAGCCGAGCTGCCAGGCCCGGTCCACGCCGGGCACGAGCACGCCCCGTTCCCGCATCTGCTCCGCGAGATCCGTAGCGACGTGGAGATGCATGAGCTCGTAGTCGTTCACGGAGAGGAACAGGCTCGGACGCAGCTCGTCCACGAGCGCGAGGAGCGCCGGATCGTAGTCGGGATCGGCATAGCACGGGAGACGACGCCCGATGTCCCCGTAGCCCGCCGCGGCGCTCGTGGGGTCGTTCTCGGTGACGATCACCCGCCCCTCGAGGCCGAGGCTTTCATAGGCCTGGCGGAACCAGTCCACGAGATACAGCCGACGACCGGCCGAGCCGATCACCATCGCGCCACCGTCGCCCATCTCGCGCTCCCATCCCCCGCTCCTCCAAGGGCGGCACGTTGCCTCCCCCGCCGTCCAGCCGTTCCGGGCCGCGTCGACCCTTCCCGCATAGTAGACTACGCAAAGCGGACGAATCGCCGCTCCTCACCGATCGGCACGGCCGCCTAATCCGGACCACCGTCGGCCGCCCCAGCACGATCTCCGAGCTCACGGAGCCCGGCCCCCGAAGGATGCCGGCAGCTTCCGGGTGCAGCGGCGCCCCCCCCCCCCCGGCATCCCCACGACGAACACTAGGTTGGACTGATGAAGATCGTCATCTCCTCGGCCGGACGCCGCGCCCACTACGTGGAATGGTTCCGGCGGGCGCTGGACTGGTCCGGGCTGCGTGGCGAGGTCATAGCCATGGAGTACCGCATGCAGAGCCCGAGCACCGGGCTCGCAGATCGCGCGGTGCAGGCTCCGGCGTACAACAGCCCCGAGTACCCGGCGGCGCTACGGGAGTGGTGCCGTGCGGAGCGTCCGGATCTGTTCCTGTCCCTCAACGACTACGAGCTGCAGGTCCTCTCCGGCGGACTCGCCGACGACATGCGGTCACTCGGGTGCCGCGTCGCCGTGCTCGACGCCGAGAGCCAGCCGATCGTCCTGGACAAGCTCCGGATGGCGACCGCGCTCGCCGAGCGCGGCATCCCGACCCCCCGCACGGCGCTCGGAACCGACGTCGACGACATCCGATCCTCAGCCGGCGCGGAGGCGCGCTTCGTCGTGAAGCACCGGTTCGGCAGCGGGTCGACGGGACTGCGGGTCGTCGGCGCCGAGGAGCTCCCCGAGGCGGTGGCGGAGTCGGCGCGGACGGCCCTCGGAGCCGACGGCCTCCCGGCCGCGCACGACCACGAGGCGGTCGTGGTGCAGGACGCCCTCCCCGGCCCCGAATACGGAGTCGACGGCGTCTTCGACGTCGAGAGGCGGGGCGAGGTGCTCGGCGTGCTCGCACGCCGCAAGGACCTGATGCGCGGAGGCGACACCGACGTGGCGACGACGGTGAGCGCCGCACTCTTCCGACCCGCGATCGAGGCGATCGGAGAGCTGCTGCGGCCCACGGCCGCGATCGATGTGGACCTGCGAGAGACCGCCGAGGGGGAGCCGCAGGTCATCGACATCAACCCGCGACTGGGCGGCGGCTACCCCTTCGTCCACCGTGCCGGGGCGGACCTCCCCGCAGCGCTGATCCGCTCGGCCGCGGGCCTCGAACCCGATCCGGCTCTGCTGGCCTACCGGACCGGGGTCTCGACCGCCCGCCGCGAGGATTTCACCGTCATCGCTCCGATGCAGTGAGGGCAGCGTCCAGGGCGCCGTCTCTTGCCTGGGAGCCGGCACCCTCGTTCCGCCCGGCGGGCACCGCGGTGCGCCCACCCGCCGTCCCGGGCTCGCCGTCCTCGACCTCCCACCGGCTCCCCTGCAGATAGTCCTCGACACCCCAGGCGCGGCGCACCAGGGTGTACTCCTCCCCCTCGCGGACGTACACCGCAGGGAGGAACTCGATGAACGAGGACTGGTAGCTCATGGTGTACGCGCCGACCCGCGCGAAGACGAGGCGGTCCCCCACCGCGAGCTCGGGCGCATCGTGCATCCGGGTGAGCCGGTCATCCTCCATGCACGTGAAACCGCTGATGATCTGCTCGGGGAGGAGACGCTCGGAGGTCGAGTCCGTGGCCACGTCGAAGGGACGGCGGCGGCGGAACAGCGGATCGATGTCCGTGCGGCTCGCATCCGTGACGACGTGCCGTCGGTCGCCGACGTCCTTCACGTCGAGCACGCTCGCATGGAACTCGACGGGCACGGCGATCACCGAGCCGCCCGGCTCGACCACGAGCCGTGTGCGGTCGACGTCGACCACGGGTTCGAGCACCTCGCGGATCACGCGCACGTAGTCGTGGAACGTCGGGCTCCCCTCGAGGCTCCCGAAGAACCCGCCGCCGATGTCCACCCAGTCGAGATCGAGCTCGCGGGAGGTGATGAGGTCCGCCGCCACGGTGGCCGCGGCGCGGTAGACGCCCAGGCTCTGCGTGAGCGAGTTGCGATGCATGTGGATTCCAGCGATCCGGACGCCCGCCTCGGCGAGCTCCTCCATCGCCCGATCTAGGGCGCCGTTGTCCACGTTGAAGCCGAACCGGCTCCCCTCGTCGCCCGTGGTGCTCTCACCTGGGCAGTGCGACTCCAGATCCCAGTTCACCCGCAGCCCGACCGCGAGCGGGAGATGCGGCTCCTCGCGGGCGAGCTCGGCCGTCCACGTCACCTCGCGGAGGGAGTCGAGGTTGATGAGCGACCCCTCCCGGAGGGCGGACCGCAACCGTTCCCTGGACTTTATCGGCCCATTGAAGACGATGCGCTCGGGGCCGTACCCGAGGGCCAGGGCGAGGTCGTACTCGGCATCGGAGACCACCTCTGCCCAGACCCCCCGCCGGCGCATGTCGGCGATCAGCCAGGGCAGCGAGTTCGTCTTGAAGGAGTAGGACAGGATCGCCCCCGGCCAGTGCTCGTCGAGCGCGGCGCGGAACCTGGAGACGAGCACATCCAGCAGGCGCCGGTCGATCACGAATGCGGGGGTCGACGGCGCCGACCCTTCACCAGCAGCCGAGTGCACCATGGAGAACTCCTCACGCAGGGGTTGGACCGCCCTGCGGCACAGGTTCCTTGACCTCGGACGTCACTCCGCAGGGGCGGGGGAGGCGCGAAGCGACGCGCCATAGCCAGTTCACGAACTGGCACCCCCTTCCATAATGGACAAATCGGACAACCTTTGCAACCTCGCGCGATCACCTCGCCCTCACTGCGAGGCGATCTCACCTGCTCACGGCGTCCACCCGCCCCGAGCCCCGCGTCAGGCCTCGCCGCCCGCCCGACCCGGCCGGAAGCGGCGCCTCACGTCCGCCGAGGCGCCCGTGTACAGCGGGTGCAGGGTCGTGAACGCCGCATAGAGGGCAGGGCGAAGCGCCAGGTCCCAGCCGCCGACCCCCTCTGCGACCTCTCCCCCGAGACCGAGCTTGAACTGCAGCAGGCCCGCATGCGGGTGGTCGGCGTCGAGCGAGGGAGGCACCGCGCCGAGGTCGTAGGCGGCGGATCCCCGGGAGATCGAGCGCTGGATCTGGGCCCAGTAGACGGCGTTGGAGGCACGCAGCTCCCGGTGATGAGAACTGTTGCCGGCGATGATGGCGTAGGCCACGCCCCCGACGCTCACCGTGACGTTGCCCGAGAACACCTCGCCGTCATGGCGCGCGAGGTCGACGTCTAGCGGGAACGGGCCGTCCCCGGAGAACTGGTCCCACAGCGCCTCCATGTAGGACCGAGGCTGGGCGGTGAAGCCGCTCCGCGCCGCCGTCTCCTCGTGGAGCCGATGCAGCTCCTGCAGGTCGCCCCGGTCCGCCGGCCGGACCTCGACACCCTGCCGAGCAGCGCTGCGGACGTTCTTGCGCCACACCTTGGAGAACCCCGCGAGGACCTCGTCCTCCGAGCGCCCCGCGAGGGGCACCTGGTAGGTGAAGCGCGGCTGGGTGCTCTCGACCGCCTCGTCATCGCCCAGCTCACGCCACCCTCCACCCCGCAGGGCGTTCACCAGGGATTCCGCGACGACGTCCTGCGCATCGGGCTCCACCCGCGCGAGATGGGTGAGGGAGGAGTCTGCGAGGGCGCGACGCACCGTCGAGCTCGTCCAAATCCGGTGCCGCAGCTGCGGATACATCCGGATGGCGAACACGCGCCTGCTCTCGAGGTGGCGGCGCAGGGCGGCGAGCACCTCGCCGATCGGGACACGGGCCCACTCCACGACCGGGCCCATGGGGAGATAGGCGAGCCGGTACCCGAGCACCGGCAGCCGCTGATAGCGGATGACGGAGACCGCCGCACGGCGCCCCTGCGGGTCGAACCAGCCCACCAGCTCGGAGTCCCACTCGCCGCCTCGGACTGCGGACCATTCGGGTGTCTGCTGATAGCTGGCCGTCTCCGCGGAGCGAACGTGGTCGCGAAACTCCTCGTCGCCGATCGGGCGGACCTCCAGCGACGTCGCCGGGGCGCCGGCGGGCGCGTCGCGCCCCCCGGGCTGCTCCTCGAGAGCCACCCCGCCGTCGGGGGGAATTGCTTCCTTCATCGTGGAACCTCCAATAGATGACCGACCGTCGACCCAGGCCGGACGGAGGCGTCGCACATCGAGCGACGCCCCGCACCGCGCGCCTCGGACGACGGGGCCCGGCGCACGAGATGGACGGACTCGACCGCGGACTCGGGACACCGGTCGTGGAGCATCCGGAAGCTGTGACAGCCCGCCGTCACCATGCGCGGCGGTGGGCTCCCACACCACCCGGCTGCCGTCGCGAACACCCTGCCCGCCCCGGCCGCCCTTCGAGGGAGGTCGCTGTAACACCCCTCGTCGAGACAGCCGCATCGTCGAGCACTATGTCCAATACGTCCGGATCGCAGGTATACCTTACGTCAGGCTCTGCGCTGCGAGAAGCGCGGCGCCGCACCAAGGGCTCGACGCTCGCGCACGAAGGACGACGCGTCGGCCCCGTCCTGGGCCGACGCGTCGTCAGAGGTGCGTGACAGCGGGCTCGGCCCGCCCGCCTCACCCGTTGAGGAACTGCTGGAGCGCCTTCACAGTGGAGTAGCTGGCGCGGAAGTCCCACACGCCGTTGCTCTTCAGGCCGATCTCGGCCCGCAGCTTGCGGGTCGTCTCGGCGCCGATCTTGCCGTCGGGCGCGGCACCGATCTTCGTCTGCAGCGCCTTGATGTCGGAGGTGGACAGCGAGCCGTCCTGCGACACACCGATCCAGCCCTGGAGGGAGCGGGTGGTGGCGGGGCCGAACTTGCCATCGACCACGAGCGCGCCGGAGGAGGGGCTGGTGCGCTCGCTGTCGCGGGAGGCGGAGGCGGAGCCGCCGCCGGGCTGCGCATTCGCATCGGCGCCGCCGTTGGCGCGGGTGAGGCCGGCCTTCTTGCCACAGGTGGGCCAGGCGCCGGGGCCCTGCTGGTCGAGGGTGCGCTGGGCGACGGCGATCTGCTCGGCCTTGCTGGCCTTGTTCGCGGTGGAGGCGTACTCGCCGCCGCCGAAGGCCTTCCAGGTGGAGCTCGAGAACTGCAGTCCGCCGTAGTAGCCGTTGCCGGTGTTGATCGACCAGTTGCCGCCGGACTCGCACTGTGCGAGCCGGTCCCACACCGGGTCGATGTTCGAGTGGGTCTTCTTGCCGCCCTGGAAGTTCTGCTCCCAGCTCTGATCGCCGACCTTGCGCTCGGCGCCGGTGGGATAGCCCCACGAGCCGTTCTCCCAGCCGGCCTGCGCCCATTTGCGCTGGATGGCGCCCTTGGTGGCGTGGGCCCCGGTCGTCGGCGACCAGTGGATCTGACCCTTCTGGAACTTCTGGTAGCAGCCGCCGCCCTTGAGTCCGCAGCGCTCGCCGCTCACCGGGTAGCCGAGGTCGCCGGTCTCGTGTCCGTTCCAGGCCCAGGAGCCGGCGATCGCACCGGTGGTGGCGTGGGCCCGGGTGGCGGGCGACCAGTGGATCTCACCGCGCTGGAAGCGCTGGTAGCAGCCGCCGCCGGCGAGCCCGCAGCGCTCGCTGCCGACCGGGTAGCCGAGCTTGCCGCCCTCGAAGCCGTTCTGGCCCCAGGTCGAACGGATACCGCCCTGGGTCGGATGCGCTCCGGTGCCCGAGGACCAGTGGATCTGTCCGTGCTCGAACCACTGGTAGCAGCCGCCGCGGGTGAGACCGCACTGCTCGTTCGAAGTCGGGTAGCCGAGGTCGCCGGACTCATGGCCGGTGCCCGCCCAGGAGTTCGCGATGGCGCCGAGCGTCGCATGGGCGCCGGTGGCCGGCGACCAGTGGATCTCGCCGGACTGGAAGCGCTGGTAGCAGCCGTCGTCACGGAGGCCGCAGCGCTCACCGCTCGTCGGCTTCCCGAGGTCGCCGGACACTCCTCCGAGGTCGTGCCAGGTCGAGCCGATCGCGCCGCCCACGGTGTGGCCGCCGATGGTCGTGCTCAGGCCGTCTCCGGTGCGCGACTCCTCGGAGGGTTCGTCGCTCGGCTCGTCCGACGGCTCCTCCGCCGGAGGTGCCGGGGGAGCGGGGGTCGTGTCCTCGGTCGCGGGGGCGTCCCCGGTCCCGGAGTCCTCGGTCTCGGACTGCGTGGTGTCCTCGCCGCCCGAACCGGAGCTGCCGCCGAGTCCGGGAGCTGCGTGGCTCGCTGTCAGCCCCAGCTGGGCGGCCATGGCGAGCGACGCGAGGGCGACGGCGCTGCGCCGCGCAAGAGTGGTGATCCGCATGCATGTCTCCATCGATCGGACCGCGGTGCTCGTGCAGGGAGATCCGGCGGTCCCAGCACACACGGCAATGTCGTTATCGAATGGTAACCATTACTCAACGGTTATGTCACATTGTCACAACATTGCAATATTCGGGTGGGTCCAGCGGGGACGACGAAGACGGGACCCGGAGTCCCGGATCCCGCCTGTCGTCGTGCTCCCCCGGCTGGGCTCGAACCAGCGACCCTTCGATTAACAGTCGAATGCTCTGCCAACTGAGCTACGGAGGAAGAGCGTGCCGCACCGGGCACGCGAGAGACCACTGTAGCACCGCCGTGCCTTGGGGTCCAAGTCCGCTCCCCGTGAGCCGGCGCACATCCCGGGCGGGGGAGTACCCCCGGGCGGGTGCTGGGGGTTTCCTCCGACTTCGTCCCCGATCACCGGTGCGGCGGCGGAACTCCGGCTCGTGGGCTTCCCGACTGCTTAGACTGTTCGGCGTGACCACGCCCATCGCCATCCTCCTCGCCGCGCTCTCCGCGGTCGGTCTCGCGTTCGGGGCGATGTTCCAGCACCGCGGCGTCGTCGATGCGCACGACCACGGCGGGGGATTCCGGCTGCGGACGTTCCTCCGCCTCGTCCGGAGCCCCGTGTGGATGCTCGGGCTGCTGTGCCTCGGCCTCGGGACCGTCGCCAACATCATCGCGCTCTCGATCGCGCCGGTCATGGTGGTGCAGCCCATCGGCGCGGTCTCGCTGCTGATCTCCATCCTCCTCGCGGCGCGCTACCGGGGGCTGCGGATCACGCCGCGGATCGCGGTCGCCGTCGCGGTGTGCGCCCTCGGCGTCGCGGGATTCGTCGGCGTGTCCGCCTCGATCGCGAGCTCCCGGGTCCACCTCGGCGCGGAGTCCCACCCGGTTGCCTGGATCGCGTTCGCGATCTCCGCGGTGTTCCTCGTCGTCGTGCTCGTGAGGCGCCGGCCGCCGCAGCTCCTCCTCGTGCTCGGGGCCGGCCTCCTCTTCGCGTGCGTCGCGACGACGACGCACCTCGTGAGCAACCAGCTCATCCACGCCGGCCTCGGCGCGGTGTCCTGGCTCAACCTCCTCGCCCTCGCCGTCGCCGGGGCGATCGGCACGTGGTTCGTCCAGGCCGCGTACGCCGCGGGGCCGCCGGAGATGGTCATCGCCGGCCTCACCGTGGTCGACCCGATCTTCGCCGTCGTCCTCGGCTCGCTCGTGCTCGGCGAGGCGGCCGGGGCGCCGCCGGTGACGGTGGCGCTCATGGTGCTCACCGGATTGGTCGCGTGCTCGGCGGTCGTTGTATTGTCCCGGTATCACCCGGACGTCATCGAGCGCGAGGAGGCCCGCCGCTCGACCCGCACCGTGGTCGCCCGCGCGGGACTCGACGTCTGAGCAGCCCCCTCCCGCCCCTCGCCCGCCCCCGGAAGGACATCCACCGGAATGGCACACCCGCCGCCGCTGACCATCTGCATTCCTGCCGAGACCTATGCCCCGGAGGTCAACGGCGCGGCGAAGTTCACCGAGCGCCTCGCTGCCGGGCTCGCCGCCCGCGGCCATGCCGTCCACGTCATCTGCCCCTCGCCCACCGGGGTCCCGAGCACGGTCCGGGAGAACGGGGTCCTCGTCCACCGGATCCGCTCCCACCGCTGGCCCCTCCACCCGACGTGGACGATCTGCATGCCGTGGGAGACGCAGCCGGCGGTCGCCCGGCTGCTCGACGACATCGCCCCCGACGTCGTCCACACGCAGGCCCATTTCGTCATCGGGCGGTACGCCTTCTCCGAGGCCCGGAAGCGCGGGATCCCCGTCGTCGCGACGAACCACTTCATGCCCGACAACGTGCGGCCGTACCTGCCGGTGCCCCGACCGCTCGTCGACATCGCGACCGGAACCGCCTGGTGGGACCTCAAGCGGAAGTTCCAGTCCGCGGACCACATCACCGTGCCCACCCAGCTCGCGGCGGATCTCCTCACCTCGAACGGCTTCGACCACCCGATCCAGGCGGTCTCCTGCGGCATCGACCTCTCGGCCTTCCGCGCCGCCGCACCGGAGGACGTCGCGGGCGCCCGGGACGGTGCGCCGACCGTGCTCTTCGTCGGGCGGCTGTCGAAGGAGAAGCACATCGACGACATCGTCCGGGCCCTCGCGCGCACCGATCCGGCGCTCGGCCTGCGGGCCGTGATCATCGGGACGGGAGACCAGGCTCCGGCGTTGCGCGCCCTCGCCGCCGAGCTCGGGGTGGCCGACCGGGTCGACCTCCGGGGCAAGGTCGACGACCGGGCGCTCGTCCGTGCGTACCAGGAGGCGAGCTTCTTCTGCCTGCCGGGCACCGCGGAGCTCCAGAGCATCGCGACGCTCGAGGCCATGGCGTCGGCCAACCCGGTCGTCCTCGCCGACGCCGTCGCGCTGCCCCATCTGTGTGAGCACGGCGTCAACGGGTACCTGTTCGAACCCCGTGACGTCGACGCGCTCGCCGACTGCTTCACCCGGCTGTGCTCCATGGGCGCCGCCGAGCGCGCGGAGATGGGCCGGGCCTCCCGCGCGGCTGCCGCGCGCCACGACATCACCGCCACCCTCGACACCTTCGAGGGCATCTACCGGAGGCTCATCGATGACTCCCGTGCCGCCTGAGCAGACCGAACCCGGCAGGACCGTCCACGGCGGGACCGTCCCCGGCGGGTCCGCGGACACCCGGACAGGGCTCCCGGCGGGCCGGCCGGACGTGCGGACCTTCGACGCGGCCGACGTCGAGGCGACCCGGCGCCTGATGTACGGGCTCGTCGTCCCGCGTCCCATCGCCTGGGTGACGACCGTCGATGCCGCCGGCACGGTCAACCTCGCGCCCTTCAGCTTCTTCACCGTGGTGTCGACCCGACCGGCGATGATGGGACTGGCGATCACCCCGGACCATACGTCCGAGGTCCACAAGGACACGTGGCGCAACCTCGATGCCGGCGGTGAGCTCGTCATCCACTCGGTGTCGGAGGCGAATGCCGCGGCCATGCACGTGAGCTCGCGGCCGCTGCCGCGGGAGCGGAGCGAGGTCTGCGAGCTCGGGCTCGCCACCGCCCCGAGCGATCTCGTCGCCCCGCCGCGCCTCGTCGACGCCGATTCGGCCCTCGAGTGCCGGGTGGAGACCCGGCTGCGGCCGGGCCAGGAGGAGTTCTTCGTCGTCCGCGTGCTGCGTGCCCACGTCTCCGGTGCGCTGAGCGACGAGGTCGGCCACATCGACATCGCGGCCCTCGATCCGGTGGCCCGGGTCGGACGCCACTACGCGCACCTCGCGGAGCACTACCGCCTCGGCTGACCGGCCCCGAGGCCTCGATCGGCGGCAGCGGATTCACCCGGTGCCTGAGGGCTCACCAGGTGCCTGATGCTCCGACCAGCGCCTGAGGTTTCGATCAGTGCCTGAGGTTGCGATCCGGTGCGGTCGAGGCCGGGATTCCGTACCGGATCGAAACGCGAGCGGGTGATCGGAACGTGAGTGAGCCCTGACGACCGGGGTCGCGGCCAGCCAGTCCCCGGACGAGCGCTGACGTGGCCCGCCTGCCCCCGTGTGAGCGCTGAGTGAGGTCTGCGGCGCATCCCGGCCCAGCGGTGCGACTCAGGCCTCCGGCGGGGTGAAGGTCACGGGGCGGCGGTCGAGCCCGGCGAGGTCGAACTCGGCGAGCGCCTGCTCCATCCCGTCCCACGGCCCGAATCCGCAGGACTCCCCGAGCCATGCCCACACGTCGAAGCCGAGCGCGGTGAGCTCCCGGAGCGTGACCGCGCCGTCGCGCTTGGCGAGCCGGGCGCCGGTGGGGGAGAGGACGAGGGGCACGTGGACGTAGCGCGGCACCGCGAAGCCGAGGAGCCCGGCGAGGTGGGCCTGCCGCGGCGCGGAGCTCGCGAGGTCGTCGGCGCGCACGACCTGGTCGATCCCGCTCTCCCCGTCGTCGACGACGACCGCGAGGTTGTAGGCGACGACCCCGTCCCCGCGGCGGAGCACGAAGTCGTCGACGACGCCGCGGACGGGCCCGAGCAGATCGTCGGCCACCTCGACCTCCTCGTGCTCGGTGCGGAGCCGGATCGCGGGCTCCCGCCCGTTCTCCCGCAGGCGGGCGCGAGCGGCCTCGCGGGTGCCCGGATCGAGGTCGCGACAGGTGCCCGGATAGGCGCCGGGGGGAGTGTGCGGAGCCGAGGGGGCGGCCTGGATCTCGCGGCGGGTGCAGTAGCACTCGTAGGTGAGCCCGGCCGCGGCGAGTGCCGAGATGTGCGCGGCGTAGCGATCGGTGCGCGCGGACTGGACGAGCACCGGCGGATCGATCCGGACCCCGAGGCTCTCGAGGTCCGCCCGCTGCCGCTCCGCAGCGCCCTCCTGCACCCGGTCGAGATCCTCGACGCGCCAGCGGAAGGTCCGACCGGTGGAGCGGGCACACAGGTGGGCGAGGACCCCGGTGCGGATGTTGCCGAGGTGGAGGTCGCCGCTCGGGCTCGGGGCGTAGCGGCCGGCGCCGCGCGACGCGGCCTCGGGCGGGGTGCTGCGGGGGACGGGCATGGCATCCACTGTATCGGCGGCCGGCCGCGACCCGTCGCCTTTGCCCTCGTCAGCAGGCGGGTGTAGAGATAGGGGGATGAGCAGCGAGAGGGAACCGGGGATGACGGACGTCCAGCGCACCGTCCTCGCGATCACCCTCGTCCCGCTCTTCATGTCCCTGCTGAGCGTGTCGATCGTCAACGTCGTCCTCCCTTCGATCGAGGAGGGCCTCGGTGCGGGTCCGTCGGGCCTCCAATGGGTGCTCACCGGCTACACCCTCGCCTTCGGCGTCGTGCTCGTGGCGGCGGGACGCGCCGGTGACCTGTTCGGGCGGGCGCCGATGTTCATCGTCGGGGTGGCTCTGTTCGGGCTGGCCTCGCTCGTCGCCGGATTCGCACCGAACACGTTCGTCCTCAACGTCGCCCGCGTGGTCATGGGTCTCGGCTCCGGATTCCTCAACCCGCAGACCGTCGGCCTCATCCAGCAGTATTTCCAGGGCGCGCAGCGCGGCCGGGCGTTCGGGATGTTCGGCGCCGTCGTCGGGATCTCCGTGGCGATCGGGCCGGTGCTCGGGGGAGCGCTCGTCGCGCTGCTCGGAGCGGACTGGGGCTGGCGGGCCTCGTTCCTCATCAACGTCCCCTTCGCGGTCGTCTCGATCCTCTACGCGATCCGCTCCCTGCCTCGCTCCGCGTGGCGCGCGCTCCCCGAGGAGGGGGCCGCCGCCACCGCCGAGGTGCCCGGGGAGCAGTCCGCGTTGCGTCCCCGCCCGGGGCTCCGCGGCGTCGACCTCGACCCCATCGGGATGGTCCTCCTCGCGCTCGGCACCCTCGCCGTGATGTTCCCGTTCCTCCAGCTCGACGCCGGGGCGTGGGTGTGGTCGGTGCTCGGGCTCGGGGTCCTCCTCATCATCGCGTGGGTGCGCTGGGAGGCCGCCTACCGCCGGCGCGGGAGGGCCCCGATGGTCGACCTCGCGCTGTTCTCCACCCGCTCGTTCGCCAACGGCTCACTCCTCATCGCGCTCTACTTCATGGGCATGACGAGCGTCTGGGTGGTGAGCGCGATCTACCTCCAGAGCGGACTCGGCCGCTCCGCCCTCGAAGCCGGCGTCGTCGGACTCCCGGCGGCGATCCTCTCCGCGCTCTCCTCCGCCGTCGCCGGCCGCTACGTGTTCCGCTTCGGCCGTCCGATCGTGCTCGGCGGGATCCTCGTCCTGCTCCTCGGCCTCGTGACGAGCGTCGGTGCCGTGCTCCTCCACGAGCGCGCCGGGACGAGCATCTGGTGGCTGCTGCTCACCCTGTCCTTCGTCGGACTCGGCCAGGGCGCGACGATCAGTCCCAACCAGACGCTCACGCTCGCCGACGTCCCGCTGCGCTACGCCGGGTCGGCCGGCGGGGTGCTGCAGACCGGGCAGCGGATCGGCACCGCGATCGGGATCGCGCTCATCACCGCGGTGTTCTTCGCCATCCGGGCCGAGGCCGGCTGGACGCCGGCGTTCGTCGGTGCGCTCTGCGTCATCAGCGGGATCGTCGTGCTGTCCGGGGCGGTCGGCGTCGTCGACTGGCTCCAGGGCCGGCGGCCGACCCGTGACCCGGGCGCGTAACGCCATTCATCTTCCCGAAACCTCGTTAGGGTGGACTGTGGGCATACCGATCGCCGGGTGTCCTCGACCCCCGGACGCCACACACCGACGGAGCGCCCCCATGCACACGAGCACCGCACCCGACTACGAGGCCCCTTTCGCGGCGACCCCGCCGTGGTCCGCCGTCGTCTTCGACATGGACGGAGTCGTCACCGACACCGCCTCGCTCCACGCGGTCGCCTGGAAGCAGCTGTTCGACGCGGTGCTCGCCGACGAATCGCTCCCCGGCGACATCGATCGCACGCCCTTCGACGTCGTCACCGACTACCGCGCGCACGTCGACGGGCGCCCGCGCGAGGACGGGGTCCGCACGTTCCTCAACGCCCGCGGAGTCGTGATCCCGGAGGGCGAGGAGTCCGACGATCCCGCGCAGGTGACGGTCCACGGCCTCGCCAAGCGCAAGAACGACTGCTTCAACGCGATCCTCGCCGAGGACGGGGTGCGGGTGTTCGACGGCACCGTGCGCCTCATCAAGCGGCTGCGCGAGGGCGGCATGCCCACCGCGCTCGTCACCGCCAGCCGGAACGCCCCGCTCCTCCTCGAGAACGCGCAGATCACGGACCTGTTCGACGTCATCGTCGACGGACAGGTCGCCAAGGATCTCGGGCTGCCGGGCAAGCCGGATCCGGCCACCTTCCTCGAGGCGGCGCAGCGGCTCGGGGTCGATGCGGAGGACACCGCCGTGCTCGAGGACGCGGTCGCCGGGGTGCAGGCGGCCCGGGCCGGCGGGTTCGGACTCGTCGTCGGGATCGCCCGCGACCACAACCGGCGCGAGCTCGAGGCCGCCGGGGCCCATGTCGTCGTCAACGACGTCACCGAGCTCGACCTCGGCGACGTGCGCGACGATCCCTGGGAGCTCTCGTTCGAGGGCATCGAACCCGAGCACGAGGGCCGCCGGGAGGCGCTCACCACGCTGGCCAACGGGTACATGTCGGTGCGCGGGGCCGCTCCCGAATCGCAGGCCGACGGCGTGCACTATCCCGGCACCTATATGGCGGGGATCTTCAACCGCCTCGTCAGCACCGTCAACGACCGCGAGATCGAGCACGAGTCGATGGTCAACCTGCCGCGCTGGGCCCTGTGCGACATCCGCGTCGCCGACGGCGAGTGGTGGTCGGAGGGCGGACTCGAGGTCGTCGAGGAGAACCGCACCCTGTCCTTCCAGACCGGGGTCCTCACCCGCACCGCGGTCCTCGTCGACCCCGAGGGCCGCCGACTGCGGGTCAAGCAGCAGCGCCTCGTCTCCATGGCCCACCAGCACATCGGCGCGATGCTCACCGAGATCACCCCGGTCAACCACTCGGGCCTGATCGCCATCCGGACCGGGGTGGACACCGCGGTCCTCAACGACAACGTGGCCGAGTACGACCAGCTCGCCAAGCGCCACCTCGTCAACCGCTACAACTCGGTGGCCCAGGACGGGACCCTCATCTGCGAGGTCGAGACGACGCAGAGCCATCTGCGGATCGCGATGGCCCAGCGCACGACAATCACCCAGGAGCCGACGCACGCGGTCACCGCGCACGTGCCCGAGGTGTCGCACGCCTACTCGGTGACCACGGTCGAGGACACCCACGCCATCTACCGCGAGTTCGCGGTGCCGGTGGAGAGCGGCTACGCGGTGAGCGTCGACACGACGACCGCGGCGGTGAACTCCCGCGACTCCGCGATCACCTCGGTGCGCGGGGGAGCGGTGCACCAGCTCGACTGGCTGCCCGCCATCGGGTTCCACAACCTCCTGCCCGCCCACACCGCGGCGGTCCAGCGCCTGTGGGAGCGCTTCGACGTCGAGGTCGACGCCGACGACCAGACGCAGCTCATCATCCACCTCCACACCTTCCACCTGCTCCAGTGCCTGTCGCCGCACACCGCCTTCCTCGACGTCGGCACCCCCGCGCGGGGGCTCCACGGCGAGGGATATCGCGGTCACATCTTCTGGGACGAGCTCTTCATCCTCCCGCTCCTCAACCTCCGTCTGCCGGAGATCTCGAAGTCGCTCCTCCTCTACCGCTGGCGGCGCCTCGACGCCGCTCGCCATCACGCCCGGGAGGCCGGGCTCGCCGGGGCGCTCTTCCCCTGGCAGTCGGGCTCGGACGGCCGTGAGGAGACCCCGATCGAGCTCTACAACCCCCGGTCGAAGCGGTGGATGCCGGACAACTCCCGGCGCCAGTTCCACGTCGGGCTGGCGATCGCGTACAACGCCTGGCAGCACTACCGCGCCACCGCGGACACCGGATGGCTCGCCGCCCAGGGCGGCGAGCTGCTCATCGAGGTCGTGCGGCTGTTCGCCTCGATGTCGAGCTACGACGCGACCGACGACCGGTTCCACATCTCCGGCGTCATGGGTCCCGACGAGTTCCACGACGGGTACCCCGGCCGGTCCGGCGAGGGGCTCGTCGACAACGCGTACACGAACGTCATGACCGCCTGGCTGTGCCGCCACGCCGTCGAGATCTTCCGGGTGCTGTCCTCGCACGAGGCGGAGGACCTGATCTTCCGGCTCGGCATCCAGCCCTCCGAGATCACGCACTGGGGACGGCTCGCGGCCCGCCTCGCGGTGCCGTTCAACTCCGACGGGGTCATCAGCCAGTTCGACGGCTACGACGACCTCAAGGAGCTCGACTGGGACGCCTACCGCAAGAAGTACGGCAACATCGGCCGGATGGACCTCATCATGGAGTCCGAGGGCGACAGCTCGAACAACTACAAGCTGTCCAAGCAGGCCGATGTCACCATGCTCTTCTTCCTCCTCGGACCCGAGGGGGTCATCAAGGAGCTGCGGCGGATGGGCTACGAGTTCACGCACGAGCAGGTCGTCGCGACGATCGACTACTACGTCGCCCGATCGACGAACGGATCGAGCCTGTCCAACGTCGTCAACGCCGGAGTCCTCGCCTCGATCGGACGGGAGGAGGCCTGGGACGCGTGGATGCAGTCCGCGGTCGTCGACATCAACGACACCCAGTGGGGAACCACCCAGGAGGGCATCCACCTCGGTGCGATGGCCGGGACCGTCGACGTCATCGTCCGCGCCTACGCCGGGGTCCTCATCCGCTTCGATCGGATCGAGTTCTACCCCCGGCTGCCGGCGAGCATGGGATCGGTGCGGTTCCGCGTCCTGTTCCAGGGACAGGTCATCGATGTCCGCGTCTACCACGACGAGATCGTGCTCATGTCGCGCTCCCACGAGACCTCCCGCGTCAAGGTCCAGGTGTTCGACGAGCAGCGGTTCCTCGACGGCGGGGCGACGCTCCATTTCACCCTCGACTCCTGATCCGGCGCCCGGGCCCGGGCCGGGGTCCGATACGGGGCGGGCGGACCGTCCGCCCCGTGACGACCGCACCGTGACCGATGCGGCGATCGCGTTGCAGTCTCGTCATATACCCCGCAGCTCGCCGGATCGTGCCCCGCAATGTGAGAAGCTGGTCCGGTTCCGCCCGCTCGGCCCACGGAAGGAGACCATCGCATCGTGACCGCCGACAGCGTCGACGCCGCAACCGCCGAACTCGAACGTCTCATCCGCTCGGGCCTCGTCGACACCCATTTCGCCCCGGTCGTCGACCGCTTCACCGGTGATCCCGCCGGCTACACGCTCCAGCACCTCGCGAGCGGCGCGGAGGAGAGCACGGGCACCGCCTCGGCGCGGCTGCGGGACGACATCCGCAGCTCGAGTCTCATCGGCGACTTCGACGCCTCGCTGCGCTCCATCGGTCTGCGGGCCGCGGAGGCGGCCGGCCTGCCCACGCACACCCGGCTGTTCCTCCCGACCGAGCCGGAATCCCTCGTCACCGTCGAGGACCGGACGGACGAGCCCGACCGCTCGGTCATCCTCCAGCTCCATCCCGAGCGGATCGCCGAGCGCCCCGCAGCGGTGCTCCGCTCGGTGCGCCTGGCGCGGACGCTCGGCTGGGGTATCGGGATGGAGGGGATCGGCGCGGACCTCCGCAGCGCGGCGTTCCTCCCCCTCGTCAACCCCTCTGTCGTGAGCCTCCATCCCGCTGTCCTCGACATCACCGACACCGCGCACCTCGCGGAGCTCATCCGCCTGCTCCACGCCCACACCGAGCGCACCGGTGCCGTGATCATGGCGACCGGGGTGCGCGGCGAGGCCGACCTCGAGCGCATCGAGGCGCTCGGCGCGCGGTTCCTCACCGGTCCGCTCTACGGGCGGCCGACGAGCACCCCGGTTCCCGTCGCGAATCCGCGCGAGGACGCACTGGCCGACCACGTCACCCGCAATCTCGCGGTGCAGGGGACGCCGTTCACCGCCGCGCGCGGTCTGCGCCGCGACCCGCTCGTCATGGACGATGCTCTCCTCACGGCCCAGATGCAGTCGCTCCAGCGGCGCGCGCTGGCCGCCGGGGGTGAGACCGCGGTCGTCATCGGCGTGTTCGGCGAGGACGCGGACCTCATCGTGCCCACCCGGGAGAACTTCACCGTGCTCCGCGACAGCGCCGGCTTCACCGCGATGCTCTCCGGCGGGTTCGAGGAGGTCCCGATCCCCGGCGTGCGGACCGGGCTCGTCGACGCCTCCGACCCGCTGCGCAGGGAGTACGCGATCATCGTCGTCGGGTCCGATTGGTCGGCGATGGTCACCGCCGCCCGGCGCTCCGACCTCGGTCCCGACGGCAGGATCGAGTACGACGTCTACGTCACCACCGAGCGCTACACGTGCGTCGACGCGGCGCGCGGCGTCCTCACCCGGATCCGTCCTCTCGGCTAGGATCGCGGCATGACCGCGACAGCAGACCTCTACGACGAGCGCGGGGACGCGCTCGACTCCGTGTCCCTCCAGTTCCTCGACCTCGGCGGCCGCGCCGCCTTCAGCGGACCTGTCCGCACCGTCGTGTGCCACCGCGACAACGGCCTCGTCAAGCAGATCCTCAACTCCCCGGGGGACGGCGGTGTCCTCGTCGTCGACGGCGGCGGTTCGCTCGAATCGGCGCTCATGGGCGATCTCATCGCGGCGGCCGCGGTGGAGAACGGCTGGGCGGGTGTGATCATCCGCGGTGCGGTCCGGGATCGCACCGCGCTGCGCGAGCTCGACCTCGGCATCAAGGCGCTCGGGTCCAACCCCCGGAAGTCCGCGAAGGACGGTGCGGGCGAGGTCGATGTGCCGGTCGTGCTCGGCGATGTCGAGGTGCGCCCCGGCGCGATGCTGTGGGCCGATCCGGACGGCATCCTGATCGAGCGCTGAGGTCTGCTAGCCTGACGACTGCACGCCCGGATCCGCGGTGCGCCGCTCCTGGTCACCGTCGTCCCCGGCGGGCGCGCCCCTGTAGCTCAGCTGGTCAGAGCAGAGGACTCATAATCCTTTGGTCGTGGGTTCAAGCCCCACCGGGGGCACCGACGCGGCACAGCGGAGTGCCGGTCGCATACCGGAAGGGGCTGGGAACGTGACAGCGCAGAGGTCGCACGCCGAGGTCGAGGCGGAGCTCACGGCTCCCGGAGCACCGTTCGAGCTGACCGAGATCGATCGGTCCGGGGTGACCGTGCGGGCGTGGAAGAACGCACCGCCGAATCTGCGGGCGATGATCGAGGCCTCGCGCGTCCACGGGGACGCCGACATGTTCGTGTACGGCGATGAGCGCCTGAGCTACGCCGAGCACTTCCGGCGCGTCGCCGGACTCGCGCGCGAACTCGTCGACACCTATGGGATCGCGCCGGGGGACCGGGTGGCGATCGCGATGCGGAACTATCCGGAATGGTCGATCGCCTTCTTCGCCGCGGCCTGCGCGGGCGCCGTGGTCGTCCCCCTCAACGCGTGGTGGGCCGCCGGCGAGCTCGAGTTCGGCCTGCGCGACTCCGGATCGAGCGTCCTGCTCGCTGACGTGGAGCGGCTCGAGCGCCTCGCGCGCCGGCTGCCGGAGCTCGACATTCCGGTGCTCGTCGCCCGCCCGTCCGGTGCCGTGCCTGCCGGAGTCCGGGACATGGCCGATGTCCCCGCCGCCGACGCGCTGCCGGACGTCGAGATCGGCCCCGAGGACGGCGCGACGATCTTCTACACCTCCGGCACCACCGGCACGCCCAAGGGGGCGTTCGGCACGCACCGGAACATCTGCGGCAAAGTCATAAGCGTGCGGTACTCCGCGGCCCGGGAGCAGCTGCGGCAGGGCGCCTCGCTCGCCGAGCTGCTGGCGAATCCCGCACCCCCGGGAGCGATCCTCGTGGCCGTGCCGTTCTTCCACGCCACCGGCTGCCACGCCGTACTCCTCGGGGCGATCAGCCAGGGCGCGGCTCTCGTCCTCATGCACAAGTGGGATCCCGGGGTCGCCCTCGAGCTCATCGAGCGCGAGCGCGTGACGAGCTTCACCGGCGTGCCCGCCATGCTCACCCAGCTCTACCAGCACCCGGACTTCGCGTCCCGGGACCTCAGCAGCCTCACCGGGATCGGCTCCGGCGGCGCGTCCGCGGCGCCGGCTCTCGTGCACCGGACCACCGAGCTCCTCCCGCAGGCGTCCCCGGGCAACGGCTACGGTCTCACCGAGACGTCATCCCTGACGACGGCCAACCGGGGAGCGGACTACGTCGAGAAGCCCGACAGCGTGGGACGGCCGGTGCCGATCTGCGACGTCGACGTCATCGACCCGGCGACCTGGGAGCCGCTGCCCGCCGGCGAGCACGGGGAGCTGCGGATCAAGGGGGCGAACGTCGTGACGGGGTACTGGAACCGGCCGGAGGCGACGGCCCAGGCGATCGTCGACGGCTGGCTCCACACCGGGGACCTCGCGCGGATCGATGAGGAGGGCTTCGTCTACATCGTCGATCGGGCCAAGGACATGATCATCCGGGGCGGCGAGAACGTGTACTCCGCCGAGGTCGAGGCGGCCATCCACCAGCACCCCGAGATCGCCGACTGCGCGGTCATCGGGATCCCGCACGCGGTGCTCGGCGAGGAGGTCGCAGCGGTCGTCCGGTGCATCCCGGGGTCGACCCTCGACGAGGGCGGCCTGCAGGAGTTCCTCACCGAGCGGATCGCGAAGTTCAAGATCCCCTCCCACGTCGTCATCCGTCACGAGGACCTGCCGCGCAACGCCGCGGGCAAGCTCCTCAAGCGCGACATCAAGGCCGACCTCGGCGTGCCCGGGAACGGCTGATACTCCCCACCCCACCACCGAGTGCTGTCACTCCCCACCCGACCACCGAAGGAGAAGAACGGTGACACGGACCGATCCCCAGATCCCCGACGAAGAGCCCCGCTGGGTCGCAGGAATCCCCGAACCGCAGCGCACCCGCGTGCGCGAGGGGCGATCGCGGACGGATCCGCGCCGCTTCGGAGTCCTCGCCCCCGTCATCGGCGGAATCGTCTTCGTCAACGCCGGGCTCGCCGAGCTCGACCTCTCCTGGGGCTGGGTGCTCCGCGCTGTCGCGATCCTCCTCGCGGTGGCCTGTGTGCTCCAGTTGTTCCTCCGGCCCGCCGCTCTCGGGGGACCGGAGCGGATGCACTGGTCGGCGATCGCGATCTGGCTCGCCGGGATCGTGTTCATGATCGTCGGGGTGCGGATCGCCGGCGGCGCGGCCGATGCCGCCGGAATGGAGTACCTCCGGCCGGCGATCAACGCCGCATTCGTCGGAGCGCACTTCATCCCCTACGCGTGGGCGTTCTCGACCCGGATGATCATCCCGCTCGGCATCGGGGTCGCCCTCATCGGCGTCCTCGGCGTGGTCGCCGGGATCGTCGCCGGACCGCCGTGGCCGGCCGTGGCCGCGATCCTCGCCGGCCTCGTGCAGATGAGCATCGTCCTCGTCTGGGCATCCGGCCGCATCCTCGGTCCGCCTCCGCGCCCGGGGCGTCCGCGCGCCTGAGAGGGCGCCCGGCGCGGGTGCTGGCACACCGGCTGACCATGCCATACAATGACCGCAGACCTCCGCATGACTCGGATCGTAGGGGAAGACGTATCCGAGAAGCAGGAGGCAGACATGGATATGACGCAGGGCGTACTCTTCGTCCACTCGGCACCTCGCGCGCTGTGCCCCCACATCGAGTGGGCAGCGGGCGGGGCGATCGGCGCGCAGGCGAAGTTCGACTGGTCGCCCCAGCCGGCCGCCCCCGGGATGTTCCGGGCGGAGATCTGCTGGAAGGCGCCCGGCGGCTCGGGAGCCCGGATCGCCTCGGCGCTGCGCGGCTGGGACAGCGTGCGCTACGAGGTCACCGAGGAGCCCTCGGCCGGCATCGACGGCGGGCGCTGGAGCCACACGCCCTCTCTCGGCATCTACCATGCGACCACCGACGCCTTCGGCAACATCGTCGTGCCCGAGGACATCATCCGCTCCGTGCTCGCCCGATCCGCGGGCAGCGCCGACGACCTCGCCGAGGCGATGGAGAAGGCGCTCGGCCAGGCCTGGGACGACGAGCTCGAGCCCTTCCGCCACGCCGGTGAGGGCGCGCCCGTGCGCTGGCTGACGAAGGTCGGCTGACACCCACGCCGGCGTGACTCCCGCCACATTCCCGGAACCCTGACCGCACGACTTCTCCGCCCCTTTCCGATCCCGCACAACGACAGCGGGCATGTCACTGCCTCCGACATGCCCGCTGTCGTCGTCTTGCCCCTCCTTCGCCGCCGTCGTGGGGAATCGGGAGAGCGCCTCCGACAGCCCGGCCTGCCACTGCCGCACCGACTCACCTGCCGCCGGCGGTGACAGTCGGCCCTGACAATCGTCCTTGTCCGGCCCTTTCCCATTCAACGGTAGCTGTGACCTGCGTCATCTTTACAGTCGACTGGATAAGGTTAGGGTAACTTTCATGACTACAACACCGCGGCTGCTCGCCGCTCTCGCCCTGGTTCCCGCCCTCCTCGCCGGCTGCACTGCCACCGCCGGAGCTTCCGGATCCGACTCCTCTTCGGGTGGCACCCGCACCGTGGAGACGTCGCTCGGTACGGTGTCGGTGCCCAAGGAGATCGACTCCGTCGTCGTCCTCGAGGGCCGCCGCGACCTCGACATCGTCCTCTCGCTCGGTCTGCCGCTCACCGGCTTCCCCTACGAGGAGGAAGGCGCCCTCGATCTCGAGTCCCCGGTCAGCGATGAACTCGAGGCGGCCAAGAAGGACGGGGCCAAGGAGCTGTTCCTCGACGACGAGATCAACCTCGAGGCGATCATCGGCGCCGCCCCCGACCTCATCGTCTCCCGGGCCGAGGACGTCGAGCCGATCCGCGCCGAACTCGAAGCCATCGCCCCGGTCATCGCGATCGGCGACCAGAGTACGAGCACCTGGCAGGAGGACCTCGAACTCGTCGCCGCCGCCACCGGCACCGAGGATCGTGCGAAGGAGCTCATCGCCGGCTACGACGAGCGCGTCGCCGCCCTGAAGAAGGACTATGCGGAGGAACTGACCTCGCACACGTTCGTCCCGCTCAGCTACAACGAGGATAGCCTCGAAGTCCGCCCTAACCGTCTGCTCTCGTCGAACCTGCGCGACCTCGGGGCCACCCCGGCGAAGTCCTTCCAGGACGCGATCGACGGCAAGGAGGTCTCCTACAGCATCGAGCAGACGCTCGAGAAGTTCGAGGACGCCGACGCGATCATCGCCCTCGTCAACGACAGGCAGGTCTGGTCGCAGTTCCAGGACAACGGCCTCTACCAGCAGCTGCCCGCGGTCAAGGCCGACAACGTCATCCGCTCCGACAAGCAGACCCACGAGGGAGCCGCGCTGACGGCCGACCACAACCTCGGCATCATCGAACAGCTCCTCAAGACGCTTTGACCGCGACCGCACTCGCTCCCGCACCAGCATCGCGTCGCCATCGCCGTGGCGGCGGGCCGCTCGGGCTCGCCGTCCTCGGCGTGGTGGTCATCGTCGGACTCAGCGTCCTCGTCGGATCACGCTCCCTCGATGTCGCCGCTGTCGCCTCGGCGCTGTTCGGTCAGGGCACCGCCGAGGCGACGGCCATCGTGTGGGAGCAGCGGGTCCCGCGCACCCTCTTCGGACTGTTCGGCGGGGCCGCCCTCGCAGCCGCCGGAGTCGTCATCCAGGGTCACACCCGCAATCCGCTCGCCGATCCCGGGCTGCTCGGAGTCACAGCCGGTGCGTCGCTGGCCGTGGTGCTCAGCATCGCCGTCCTCGGACTCGCCACACCGGCGGAGTATCTCTGGTCGGCCTACCTCGGCGCCGGTCTCGGAGCCGCCGTCGTCCTCGTCATCGGGGTCGTCGCCAACCGCCGCCGGGACGCCTCTCCTGCCTCACTCGTCCTCGCCGGTGCTGCCGTGTCCGCGCTCCTCGGGGCGATCAGCGGAGTCGTCCTCCTCCTCGACCAGGCAGCCCTCGACGTCTACCGCTTCTGGACCGTCGGCTCGCTGGCGGGCAGTCGGGGACTCGACTCACTCAGCCTCGTCGCCCCGCTGATGATCGCCGGCGCCATCCTCGCCGCCGCGCAGTCGCGGTCCCTCGACGCTCTCGCCCTCGGCTCCGACATGGCCCGATCGCTGGGCCGCAGGCTCCTGCCCGTTCAGATCGCGGGCCCGCTCAGCGTCACGCTGCTCGTCGGCGGGGCGACCGCTCTCGTCGGTTCGCTCGGGTTCGTCGGCCTCGTCGCCCCGCACATCGCCCGGGGGATCGTCGGACCCGCCCACGGTCGGCTCCTGCCGCTGTCGGCGGTGCTCGGCGCCGCCCTCGTCCTCGCCGCCGATGTCCTCGGCCGCCTGCTCGTGGCCCCTGCAGAGCTGCCGGTCGGCATCGTCCTCGGCATCATCGGCGGGCCGGTCTTCCTCATCCTCGTCATCAGGCTCTACAGGAGGCGGCCATGACCACCTCGACGCTCTCGGCACCGCGGACGCTGCGCATCGGCGCGGTGTCCCTCCGGTGGTCGCCGCGGACGCTGTTCGTCACGCTCATCGCGGCGATAGGCACCGTGGTCCTGGCAGTGCTCTCCCTCGGCGCGGGAGAGATGTCGCTTCGCCCCGATCGGGTGCTCGCAGTCCTCACAGGCGGCGGCACCGAGCAGGAGCAGCTCATCGTCCTCACCCTGCGCCTGACCCGCACGGTGCTCGGCATCCTCGTCGGGGCGATGCTCGCCCTCTCCGGGGCGATCGTCCAGACGACGACCCGCAACGGCCTCGCCAGCCCCGACCTCCTCGGCGTCACCGCAGGTGCCGGAACCGGCGCGGTGGCCGTCATCGTGCTCGGCGGAACCGGTCCGACGGCGTCAGGCATGTCGACCCTCCTCCACGGCCTCGGCACCTCGGCGGCCGCGCTGCTCGGCGGTCTCGCCGCCGCGCTCACGGTCGCGGCGATCCTGCGCCTGGCCGCCGGCGGGGGACTCCAGATGCTTCTCATCGGCGTCGGCACCTCGGCGCTCTTCGGAGGACTGACGAGCTGGATGCTCATCACAGCGAACATCAGCGATGCTGCCCGGGCGAACGTGTGGCTCGCCGGTTCCCTCAACGGGCGCGGGCCCATCGAAGTCGTCCTCGCTGCGGTCACCCTCGGCATCATCGGCGCCGTCCTCGTTCCGCTCTCCACCCGCCTGCCCGCACTCCACCTCGGCACCGACCTCGCCTCCGCGCTCGGTCAGGACGTCCGCGTGACCCGCAGCGGCCTGCTCCTCGTCTCCGTCGTCCTCGCCTCCATCGCCGCCGCTGTCGCCGGGCCGATCGGCTTCGTCGCCCTCGTCGCGCCCCACATCGCCCACCGGGCGACCGGTGCCGCGCGACCGCCGCTGTTCACCTCGGCGCTCATCGGGGCCGGCATCGTCGTCGCCAGCGACCTCGTCGCCCGCACCATCGCCTCTCCCATCCTCCTGCCCACGGGCGCGATCACCGCGATCATCGGCGCCCCCTTCCTCATCTGGCTCCTCGTCCGCCAGGGAAAGGACTCCGTCCGATGAGCTCGGCCTTCCACCTCACCGACGTGAGCGTCAGCCTCGGCGGGCGCACCATCCTCCACGACCTCAGCCTCGACATCCCCGCCGCGTCGACGACGGCGATCGTCGGTCCCAACGGCTGCGGGAAGTCGACGCTTCTGCGCACGCTCTCCCGACTCCAGGAGCGCACCGGCGGCATCCACCGGGAGGGGAGGGACATCGGGGAACGCAGGCCACGGGAGTACGCGAAGGACGTCGCGCTTCTGCCTCAGTCCCCGGAGGCACCGGAGAACCTGCCGGTCATCGATCTCGTCTCCCGCGGCCGCGACCCGCACCGACGCTGGTACGACCAGTGGTCGGAGGCCGATGAACGGGTCGTCCGGGAGGCCTTGGCGGCGACCGGGCTGACCGACCTGTCCGAACGTCCTCTCGGCACCCTCTCCGGAGGACAGCGCCAGCGCGCGTGGATCGCACTCACGCTCGCTCAGGCCCCCGAGGTCCTCCTCCTCGACGAACCGACGACCTACCTCGACGTCGCCCATCAGATCGAGGTCCTCGAGACCGTCACCGACCTCCAGCGCAGGCGCGGCATCACCGTCGTCATGGTCCTCCACGACCTGGGGATGGCGGTGCGCTACGCTGACCACATCATCGCGATGCAGGACGGGCGGATCGCCGCCGCGGGACCGGCCGACTCGACGCTGACACCGGAGGCCATCCGCGAGGCGTTCGGCATCGACAGCGTCATCCTCACCGACCCTGTGACCGGACGCCCGGTCATCGTCCCGCACCGCGCACCCCAGACCGTGGAGGGCACATGAGGACGACGACCGGACGCGGCAGGCGCGTGGGCACGAGGATCGGCGGTCCGCGCAGCGCTGTCGCCCTCGCCGTCGACGCCCTGCGGCTGCGCATCCTCCGGGGTGATCTCGCACCGGGGGCGCATATCGGGGAGCAGAGTCTCGCCGATGAACTCGGCGTCGGACGTGCCACCCTGCGTGAGGCCCTGCGCGACCTCGAGCACGACGGACTCGTCGTCCGCGTCCCCGGCGTCGGCACCCGGGTGATCTCGCTCAGCCTCGAGGACGCCTACGAGATCGTCACCCTCCGCGAGCACCTCGAGGACCTCGCCGTCGACCTCGGCGTTCCCGCCTCCCCGGCACGGGTGGAGAGGCTCATGGCCGCCGTCGCGGACCTTGAGAGGGGAGCAGCCGACGGTGACGAAGCCTCCTCCGTCCCCGACAGCCTTGCTTTCCACCGCGCGTTCATCGCCCTGTCCGGCAACACCAGACTCACCGCTGCCTTCGAGACCATCCTCTACCCATTGGGGCTGCTCATGCAGCTCAATCGGCGGGCCAGCTCCGCGGCGGAGTCGCTGAGCGAGCGGGCCGCCCGGCACCGCCGACTAGCCGAACTCGTCCGCGCCGGTGACCCTGAGGCGGTGCGCGCGGAGATGAGCAGCCACCGGACCACGGCATTCCTCCGTTCAGGCGAGCTGTCGACCGAGGAACTCAGCGATGCCGCGAAGGCCTGGGTGGACTACCGGACGACGCTCGACACGCAGTCCCCGACGAAGCGCTGAGGATCCGCCTCTCGCCGCCGACACACGAAGCGCCCGACGAAGCTGGGCGCAGAGACAGCGAGGGCCCCAGCGCAGACGCTGGGGCCCTCGACTCTGTCGCCGGATCGGGATCAGACCGACTTGAAGGCGACGACGGCGTTGTGTCCGCCGAAGCCGAACGAGTTCGACAGGGCGGCGATGTCGCCGTCGGGCAGCTGCGCGGGAGTGTCCCGGACGATGTTGATCGACACCTTGGGATCGACCTCGGTGATGTTCATCGTCGGGGGAGCGGTCCGCGTCTCGAGCGCCTTGACCGTGAAGATCGCCTCGACCGCACCGGCACCGCCGAGGAGGTGGCCGGTCATCGACTTCGTGCCGCTGACGAGGGTGTCCTCGATGTGGTCGCCGAGGAGTTCGGCGATTGCGACGGACTCCGGGATGTCGCCGACGGGCGTCGACGTGGCGTGGGCGTTGACGTGCTTGATGTCGGCGGGGGTGAGCCCGCCGGCCTCGAGCGCCTGCTCCATCGCCTGCAGCGCGTACTTGCCCTCGGGTTCGTTGCCCGTGATGTGGTAGGCATCGTTCGAGATGCCCCAGCTGGCCACCTCGGCGTAGATCTTCGCTCCACGTGCCTTCGCGTGCTCCTCGGTCTCGAGGACGAGCGCGCCGGCTCCCTCGCCCATGACGAAGCCGTCACGGTCGACGTCGTAGGGCCGCGACGCGGTCTCCGGGGAATCGGTGCGACGGGAGAGCGCCTGCATCGAATTGAACGCGGCAAGGGTGATCGGGTGGATCGCCGCCTCCGAACCGCCGGCGATGACGATGTCCGCGTCGCCTTCTGCGATGAGATCGTAGGCGTGGCCGAGGCTCTCCGTCGACGAGGCGCAGGCCGAGACCATCGTCTGCACACCCGCCCGTGCCTTGAACTCCATGCCGATGGCGGCAGCGGGTCCGTTGGGCATGAGCATGGGGACGGTCAGCGGCATGACGCGGCGCGGACCCTCCTCCTTGAGCGTGTCCCAGGCGTCGAGCAGCGTCCACACGCCGCCGATGCCCGTTGCCCACGACACGGCGGTGCGTTCGGGGTCGGTCTCGGACAGGCCCGCATCCTCCATGGCCTCACGGGCGGAGATGAGGGCGAACTGGCTTGAGGGGTCCAGCCGCTTGGCCTGGACGCGCTTGAGCTTCTCGGGCACGACCTCGGGGTCGACGGTGGCGGCGAAGTCGACGGTGAGGTCATACTTCTCCGCCCAGTCATTGTCGAGGGTGCGGACGCCGGACTTCCCGGCCAGCAGCGCCTGCCAGGTCTCGTCGACCGTCGCGCCCAAGGGTGTCACCGCACCGATCCCGGTGACGACAACTTTTGGTGTCATGGTGGAAACCTCGTCGATAGTGTGGGACACGGCCCGTCGGTGGACGGGCCGTGTTCGTCCTCAGTGGTTCAGGCTTCTTGGGCCTTGTTGATGTAGTCGACGGCATCCTGGACGGTGACGAGGTCCTTGACATCGTCGTCCGGGATCTTCACACCGAACTTCTTCTCGGCGTTGACGACGATGGTCATCATCGAGATGGAGTCGATGTCGAGGTCGTCGGTGAACGACTTGCTCGGCTCGACGGCCTCGACGGCCAGGCCGGTCTCTTCGTTGACGATCTCTGCGAGTCCGGCGAGGACTTCAGCTTCGGTGAATGCCATTTCTTTCCTACTTTCTAGTGACGACCGAGGTGCCCCCGGTCGGAGTGGAACCGTTTCGACGAGTGTCCCGCCGAATATCTTAGGACATTCACGGAGTGTTTTCCGTGAACGGGCGGTCTCAGGGGAGGCGGACGACCTGGGCGCCGTAGACGAGTCCCGCACCGAATCCCATCTGCAGGGCAAGGCCCCCGCTGAGCTCGGGCTGCTCGCGCAGCAGGCGTTCGGTGGCCAACGGGATCGACGCCGCCGAGGTGTTGCCGTTGTCGGCGATGTCCCGGGCGATGACGACGGACTCCGGCAGGCCCAGCTGCTTGGCGAGTTCGTCGATGATGCGCATGTTCGCCTGATGGGGGATGAACGCGGCGAGGTCGGAGGCTTCGACACCTGATTCCTCGAGCGCCTTCTTCGCCACCTCGGCGCCGTCCCAGACGGCCCAGCGGAAGACGGTGGGCCCGTCCTGGCGCAGGGTCGGGAACGGCAGTTCGCGGTCGTCGCGAACGTCCATGAGCGAGTCGGTCATCCGGATCGTCGACCAGTTCTCGCCCTTCGAGCCCCACACCGTCTTCGAGATGCCGGGCTCGTCGGCCGAGGTGATGACGACGGCGCCGGCGCCGTCGCCGAGGATGAACGAGATCGACCGGTCGGTGGGATCGATGACGTCGGAGAGCTTCTCGGCGCCGATGACGAGGATGTTGTCCATCGTCCCCGAGCGCACGAGCGCATCGGCCTGGGCGATGCCGTAGCAGTACCCGGCGCACGCGGCGCTGATGTCCCAGGCGGGCACCGGGCCGGTGCCGATGCGGTCGGTGAGCGCGGCTGCCGCCGAGGGTGTGAAGTACGGGAAGGTGACGGTGGAGATGATGATCCCGCCGATGTCCTCGGGCTTGAGCCCCGCCGAGGCGATCGCCTCGAGTGCTGCCTCTTCGCACATCTCGAGGACGCCGACGTCCTTGCTCGCGCGCCTGCGGGTGACGATGCCGGTGCGCTGGCGGATCCACTCGTCGGAGGAGTTGATCGGCCCGGCGATGTCGTCGTTGGTGACGAGGTTCTCGGCACGGTAGGCGCCGATGCCGGCGATCTTCGAGAAGCGGCCGGTCTCGGCGGTGTTGAGAGTGGGCATGGCGGTCATCCTTCTGCTCCGGCGTGGGCTGCGGCGAACTCACGGGCACCGTCGAGGTCGGCGGCGGTCTTGATGGGATACGTCTCGACGCCCTTCATCGCCCGGCGGGCGATGCCGGTGAGCGTGCCGCCGGGGACGAGCTCGATGAGCCCGGTCACACCCATGTCCACGAGCGTCTCCTGGCAGAGGTCCCAGCGCACGGGATTCGTGACCTGGGCGACGAGGAGGTCGACATACGCCTTCCCGGATTCGACCACGGAGCCGTCGGAGTTCGTGAGGATCGGCAGGTCCGGGTCGGCGACGCCGAGACCGGCCGCGGTCTCGGCGAGAGCGGGAACGGCGGGAGCCATGTAGTCGGTGTGGAAGGCACCAGCGACCGGCAGCGGGATGACCCGGGCGCGCTCGGGCGGGTTGTCCGCGAGTCGCTCCAGGTCCGGAAGGGAGCCTGCGGCAACGGTCTGGCCGCCGCCGTTGACGTTGGCGGGGCTGACCCCGGCGGCTTCGATGGCGGAGAGGACATCGGCAGGTTCGCCGCCGACGACGGCCGACATCCCGGTCGGTGTCTCTGCGGCGGCCGCGGCCATGCCGGATCCGCGGACGGCGACGAAGCGCATCGCATCAGCGGGAGAGAGGATACCGGCGATCTGGGCAGCGGCGATCTCTCCGACGGAATGCCCGGCGACGACGTCGGGAGTGACCCCGAGTTCGGCGGCGCACGCGATCGCCGAGGCGACGAGGAGGGGCTGCGCGAGCGCGGTGTCCTTGATCGTCTCATCGTCCGAGGTCGTGCCGTGCAGTCGCAGGTCGATGCCGGAGGCCGACGCGAGGTCGTCGATCTGGGCGGAGAAGGTCTCGAGTTCGAGGAAGGAGGAGAGGAAGCCTGACTTCTGGGCGCCCTGGCCCGGGCAGGTGATGACTAACACTCAGTTCTCTTTTCGTTCGACGTCGCTGTTCAATCTAGTGGATGGTCCAAGTCGCCTACGGCATTTTGTCGCCGTTCGACAATAGCCCGGCATCTGACAGTCGCCCGTACACCAAGGCGATGTGGATGACGAAGGCGTCACGGGAGACCGTGGGATCGAGGCCGATCGCCTCGGTGATCTTCCGCAGGCGGTAGCGCACGGTGTTGGGGTGCACGGAGAGCGCCTTGGCTGTGGCCTCAAGGGACGAGCCGAACTCGACGTAGGCGCTCACGGTCTTGAGCAGCTGGCCCGTCCCCGTCGTCAGCGGCTCGTAGTAGCGGGAGATGAGTTCGCCCAGCGCCACGGTGTCCCCGGCCAGCGCACGCTCCGGAAGGAGTTCGTCGGCCTTGACCGGGCGTGGTGAGTCGGGTCGCGCGGTGGCGGCTTTGAGTGCTCGGATCGCCGCCTTCGCCGAGGTGGCCGCTTCGGCGAGGCTCGGAACGCTGGGTCCGACGATGACCTCGGAGGGGCCGAAGCAGTCCGAGAGGTCCTCGACGGCCGTGTCGAGGTCGCCGACGCCGCCGAGGACGATGAGGAGGCGGTTGTCGTGGACGCCGACGAGGGCGTCCTCGGCCCATTTGCGGGCCTTGCGGCGGATGACTTCGATGCCTTTCTTCGCCGAACGCTGTGGGGCGCGGCCGACGAGGACGGTCACGGGCTCCTCCGACTGCCAGCCGAAGGCCGCAGTGCGGCTGGCGAGTTCGTCGACGGAGTCCCCGCGGACGAGGGCGTCGACGACCATCGCCTCGAGTCGGGCGTCCCAGCTTCCGCGGGCTTCGGCGGCCCGGGCGTAGACGTCGGCGGCGGCGAAGGCGATCTCGCGGGAGTAGATGAGCACGGCCTCCCGCAGCGCCGACTGTTCGGCGGTGCGGGCGATGTCGGGCACCCGCTCCTCGACGACCTCGACGACGACCTTGAGCAGCTGGAGGGTCTGCTGCAGGCTGATCGCGCGGATGAGGTCGCGGGGCGCTGATTTGAAGATCTCGCTGACCACCCGCAGATCGGTGTCGGGGTGGCGGTACCAGTCGATGAAGGAGCTGATGCCCGACTGGGCGAGATGGCCGACCCACGAGCGGTCGGAGGGCGCCATCGAGCGGTACCACGGAAGCCGGGCGTCGAGCCTCTGCAGGGTGACGGTGGAGAGGACTCCGACCCCTGCCCGCAGGCGTCGTCCTGTCTCTGCGCGACGGCGCAGCGTCTCGGTGTCCGAACTCATGGACTCCAGCTTAAAGCCTCGGCGACAAATCCCTTGTCCGCAACGCACAAAACTTCGTGAGATACGACAAATGCGGCCGGAGTCGCATCGACTCCGACCGCATCGGTCTCAGCTGATGATCAGGCGCCGGCGCCCTCCGTGGAACCGGTGGATCCGGCACGCGGATCGTCGAGCTGGTACTTCTTCGCCGCCTCGGCGGCCTTCTCGATCGGGATCACCCCGGTGTCCGCGAGCGAGATGAGCGCCTGGGTGGCCATCGAGGGACCGTCGACGAGGTAGTAGCGACGAGCCGCGGGACGGGTGTCCGAGATCGCGTAGCCGTCGGTGCCCAGCGACGTGAAGTGGTTGGGCACGTACTGGCGGATCTGGTCGGGCACCGCACGCATGAAGTCCGAGGTCGCGACGACGGGGCCGTCGGCGTCGAGGAGCTTCTCCGTGACGTACGGGATGCGCGGTTCGGCCTCGGGGTCGAGCAGACGCTCGTCATCGGCGGCGAGGCCGTCGCGGCGCAGCTCGGTCCACGAGGTCACCGACCACACATCGGCTGAGACGCCCCAATCGGCATCGAGGAGCTCCTGGGCCTCGAGTGCCCACGGCACACCGACGCCCGAGGCCATGAGCTGGACCTTCGGCCCGCCGTTGTCCGGGCCCTTCTTGAGCAGGTACATGCCCTTGAGCAGGCCGTCGACGTCGAGGTCCTCGGGTTCGGCCGGCTGGACCATCGGCTCGTTGTACATCGTCAGGTAGTAGAGCACGTTGGGGTCGCGACCGTCGTCGGAGCCGTACATGCGCTGGAGGCCGTCCTTGACGATGTGGGAGATCTCGTAGACGTAGGCCGGGTCGTAGGAGATCACCGAGGGATACGTCGACGAGAGCAGATGCGAGTGTCCGTCACCGTGCTGGAGTCCCTCGGCCACGAGCGTCGTGCGACCGGCGGTGGCGCCGAGGACGAAGCCGCGGGCCATCTGGTCGCCGGCGGCCCAGAAGAAGTCGCCGGTGCGCTGGAAGCCGAACATCGAGTAGAAGATGTAGAACGGGATCATCGGTTCGCCGTGCGTGGCGTACGACGTTCCCACCGCCGTCAGCGCCGCCGTGGCGCCGGCCTCGTTGATGCCGACGTGGAGGAGCTGTCCGTCCATCGCCTCCTTGTAGGCGAGGAAGAGGTCACGGTCGACGGAGATGTAGTTCTGCCCGTGCGGGTTGTAGATCTTCGCGGTCGGGAAGAACGAGTCCATGCCGAAGGTGCGGGCCTCGTCGGGGATGATCGGCACGATGCGCTTGCCGAACTCCTTGTCGCGCATGAGGTCCTTGAGGACACGGACGAAGCCCATCGTCGTCGCGATCGTCTGCTTGCCCGATCCACGGCGTCCGGCCTCGTAGGTCTTGTCCCCGGGCAGGGCGAGATCGACGTAGGTGCTGCGACGTTCGGGGGAGTACCCGCCGAGGTCGGCGCGACGCTGCTGGAGGTACTTGATCTCCGGGGCGTCGGGTCCCGGGTGGTAGTACGGCGGCAGCTTCGGGTTCTCCTCGAGCTCCTTGTCCGAGATCGGGATCTGGAAGTGATCACGGGCGAGCTTGAGGTCGTCGATCGTCATCTTCTTCATCTGGTGCGTGGCGTTGCGCGCCTCGAAGTGGGGCCCGAGCGAGTAGCCCTTGACGGTCTTGACGAGGATGACGGTCGGCTGACCGGTGTGCTCGAACGCCGCCTTGTAGGCCGCGTAGACCTTGCGGTAGTCGTGGCCGCCGCGCTTGAGCTGCCAGATCTGCTCGTCCGTGTAGTCCTCGACCATCGCCTTCGTCCGCGGGTCACGGCCGAAGAAGTTGTCGCGGACGAAGCCGCCCGACTCGCCCTTGTACGTCTGGTAGTCGCCGTCGGGGGTCTCGTTCATGAGGTTGACGAGGGCTCCGTCGCGGTCCTTGGCGAGCAGGGCGTCCCATTCGCGGCCCCACACGACCTTGATGACGTTCCATCCGGCGCCGCGGAAGTAGGCTTCGAGCTCCTGGATGATCTTGCCGTTGCCGCGGACCGGTCCATCGAGGCGCTGCAGGTTGCAGTTGATGACGAAGTTGAGGTTGTCGAGCTCCTCGTAGGCGGCGACGTGGAGCATGCCGCGGCTCTCGGGCTCGTCGAGCTCACCGTCGCCGAGGAAGGCCCACGTCTGCTGCTGCGAAGTGTCCTTGATGCCCCGGTTGTGGAGGTACTTGTCGAACTGAGCCTGCGCGATCGCGTTCATCGGGCCCAGGCCCATCGAGACCGTCGGGTGCTCCCAGAAGTGCTCGAGCTGGCGCGGGTGCGGGTACGAGGGCAGACCGGCGGGCTTGCCGTCGATGAGGTGGGACTGCTGCTGGCGGAACCCGTCGAGCTCCTCGGCGCTCATCCGGCCCTCGAGGAAGGCACGGGCGTACATGCCGGGGGAGGCGTGGCCCTGGTAGAAGATGTGGTCGCCGCCGCCGGGATGGTCCTTGCCGCGGAAGAAGTGGTTGAGGCCGACCTCGTAGAGGGTGGCGGAGGAGGCGTAGGTCGAGATGTGTCCGCCGACCTCGATGCCGGGCCGCTGTGCACGGTGGACGACCATCGCCGCGTTCCAGCGGTTCCACCGACGGTAGCGGCGTTCGACCTCTTCGTCGCCGGGGAACCAGGGCTCGTTCTCCGGCCCGATCGTGTTGACGTAGTCGGTGGCCGTGAGGCTGGGTACCCCGATCTGCTTCTGCCGGGAGCGTTCGAGCATCCGCAGCATGACATAGCGTGCACGGGTGCGCCCGCCTTCGTCGATGAGGGAGTCGAGAGAGGCCAACCACTCCTCTGTCTCCTCCGGATCGATGTCGGGCACCTGGCTGGGCAGGCCGTTGAGTATCGGTCCGCCCTGATTCCGATTGTCCACGGTGTGGTCCTCTCTTCGCTCCACGACCTGCACAGGTGGTCAGGCCGCGTTCTGCCCGGAGGAGTGGGGATCGGATCGGATCGGTCCCAGGGTCCACCGGATTCACTCATCAGCGTAGTACGCGCAGGCTTTCTTCGCTCATCCGTCCGCTTGTGATCTCTCTGACGGACCCGGTGGCCTCGCCTCGGGGCTCGCGGGACCGACGTTCGGCATGTTCAGGGGCGCGCCGACATTTGCGCCCCGGCCACTGGGGCGGAACAATGAGAGCATGAGCAACTCCGCTTCTGAAAGGACATCGTCCACTTCGACCCTGGCGACCGAACTGGGACAGAATCTCGGTCTCGAGTCAGGGGACTACGTGCAGGAGATCGGCTACGACGACGACGTCGATCTGCAGCTGTGCCAGGCGATCGAGACCATCATCGGAGAGAAGATCGCGGACGGGGACGTCGACGACGTGTTCGACGTCATCCTCATGTGGTGGAGGGCCGACGACGACGACCTCATCGACGGCCTCGTCGATGCGCAGGTCACCCTCAAGGACGGCGGCGTCGTCTGGCTGCTCACGCCGAAGGCGAGCCGGCCCGGGCACATCACCCCCGCCGAGATCTCCGAGGCCGCACCGACCGCGGGCATGCACGTGACCTCGACCGTGAGCGCGGCCGAGGACTGGGCGGGCTTCCGCCTCGTCGGCAAGAAGAACTACTCATGATCCTGGGGCCCGGCGATGCGGCCCCCGACTTCTCCCTGTCCGATCAGTTCGGACGGGACCTCCACCTCGCCGAGGCGGCCCGCCGCGGCCCGGTCATCCTCGCGTTCCTGCCCTACGCCTTCTCACCGGTGTGCGGGGACGAGATCCGAGCCCTCCAGGAGATCCAGGACGATGCGGACGCCGGGGGTGTCCCGCTCACCGTCATCGCGGTGACCGCCGATGCGAAGTACACGCTCGCGGCCTGGGGCGCCGAACGCGGGGTCTCCCTGCCGATCGGCTCGGACTTCTGGCCCCACGGCGAGGTCGCCCGTGCCTACGGGGTCTTCGACGAGGAGCACGGCGTGGCCGAGCGCGGTGTGTTCGTCATCACAGCAGACGGTACGATCGTCAGTGGCCGACAGGTCGCACGCACGGAGACCCGTGACTTCGCGATCGAGGCCCGCACCGCCGCCGCCAACGCCTGAGGAGGACCGCACCATGGCCACCATCTTCACGAAGATCATCAACGGCGAGATCCCTGGCACCTTCGTCTACGAGGACGACGAATGTGTGGCCTTCCTCGACGTCTCCCCGCTCACCGACGGCCACACCATGGTCGTCCCGCGTGCCGAGATCTCGCAATGGACCGACCTCGACGAGGGCCTCCTCGACCACCTCATGAACGTCGCCCGCCGGATCGGTCGGGCGCAGAAGGAGGCCTTCGACTGCGAGCGAATCGGTCTGATGATCGTCGGCTACGAAGTCCCGCACGTCCACATCCACGTGTGGCCGACGACCTCGATGGCCGACTTCGACATCTCCGACCGCGCCCCGATGCAGGACGCGGAGATGCTGGCAGGACCCGCCGAGAAGATCCGGCAGGCCCTGGCCCAGCAGTCCTGATCTGCGTCAGCTCGCGTCGAGGTAGGACACGAGCGCGTCGCGGACGAACTCGGCGCCCCGCTGCCCGCCGTACGCGGCGGCGAACCGCGGGTCGGCGACGTACATGTCCGCAAGTCCGCGAACGTAACCGTCTGTGTCACCGTCGGGATCCGCTGCCGGAGTGCCCGGCACCGAGGACAGCCACTGAATGTGGCGGCGGGAGAGATCCCTGGCCTCGGGCGAGTCCGGGGCCACCCCCGCCTCGGCGGCCTGGGCCCAGTCGGCGGAAAGGTCACGGACCCGGGCCTGCCAGTCGGCCCGCTCGCTCGCGGTCATGCCCGTCCACCATTCCTCCGAGGTCTCATAGGCGCGGTCTCCCCACGTCTGCCGGACCTCGTCTTCGTACTTCCGATGGTCGAAGCCATCGAACATCTCCTCTGCCATGAGAGGCTCACCTGCCTTCATTCTCTCGATCGTCGCGGTGACGGCTCGGATCTGCCTCGTCAGGCGCGCTCGCTCGCGTCCGAGCGAGCGCACATGTTCATCGAGGGCGGCGATCGGGTCCGCGGTGCTCTCGAGCACCTCGGCGATCCGGGGCAGCGGCAGTCCGAGGTCCCGCAGCAGCAGGATCCTCTGGAGGCGGACGAGGCTCGCCTCGTCGTAGTGCCGGTTGCCGTTCGCCGTCCGCGATGACGGAGGCAGGAGGCCGATCGCGTCGTAGTGACGCAGGGTTCGACTCGTCGTCCCCGTCAGCCGCGCTGTTTCCTGTATGGACCAGTCCATGTCGACCAGCCTAGAAGTTGACGTCGCGTCAATGTCAACAGTGCGGGACGGGTTCGCGGTCGATGCCGGACCGGCGGCAGAGCCTCAGGCTGCAGAGCCTCAGGTGGCAGAGACTCAGGCAGCGGCGCGGACGGAGTCGAGGGCGGAGAAGAGGTCCTCGGCGAGATCGTCGATGTGCTCGAGGCCGACCGAGAGGCGGACGAGTCCGTCGCCGGGCTTCGCATCGGCGGTGACCGGGCGGTGGGTGAGCGATGCCGGGTGCTGGATGAGGGTGTCGGCGCCGCCGAGGGAGACGGCGTGGACGACGAGGTCGCAGGCCTCGACGAATGCGCGGGCCGCCTCGAAGCCGCCGGCGACCTCGAGGGCGATCATCGCGCCCGGGCCTGCCATCTGCCGGCCGAGGAGGCCGTGGGGATCCTGCCCCTCGAGTCCCGGGTAGTGGACGGCGGCGATCGCCGGGTGGGCGCTCAGGCGCTCGGCGAGCTGAGCTGCCGTGGCCTGAGCGGCGCGCATCCGCACCCCGAGAGTGCGCAGACCGCGGTGGAGGAGGTAGGCGCCCATCGGGTGGAGGAGTGCGCCGGTGATCGCGCGGACCTGGCGCAGGCGCATCGCCCACTCGGAGTTCGTCGCGATGATCCCGCCCATCGCATCGCCGTGGCCGCCGATGTACTTCGTCGCACTGTGGAGGACGAGGACGGCACCGTGGCGGATCGGGCGCTGGAGGACCGGGGTGGAGAACGTGTTGTCGACGAGGACGGGCACGGATCCGGCTTGCGCGACGACGGCGTCGAGGTCGACGAGGTCGAGGCTCGGATTGGCCGGGGTCTCGACGATGACGAGACCGGTGTCCGCCTGGATCGCCTCGGCGATGGCGTCCTGGGTCGTCCACGTCACGGTGGTGCCGAGCAGGCCCGAGTCAAGCAGGTGGTCGCTGCCGCCGTAGAGGGGGCGGACGGCGACGATGTGCGGGGTGCCTGCGCTCACGGCGGCGAGCAGGGTCGCAGTGAGCGCCGCCATGCCCGTGGCGAAGGCGACGGCCTCCTCGGCCTGTTCGAGGTCGGCGAGCGCGGATTCGAAGCGGGCGACGCCGGGCTGCCACAGGCGCTGGTAGACAGCGGAGTCGCCGTCGCGCAGCGGATGACCGGTGGCGAGCCATTCGTAGGACTCGCCTCCGGTGTCGATGTCGCCGACAGGGTTCGTCGTCGAGAGGTCGATCGCGGGGACGTGGACGCCGGCGTCGGTGAGGCCGTCCATGCCGCCGTGGACCATGAGTGTCTCGGGGTGGAGGTGGGATTCGGGGTGGAGTGAGGTCATGCCAGCATTCAAGTCATCTCTGCGGTCAACCGCAATGGATCCTCACGAATCTGCGAAGAACACGTTTCTCATCACAGAAGCTCCACCGAGGTGTGGGAGACTGTGAGGCATGTCGCAGAAAGTCGAACTCGATGATGTCGATCTCCGTCTCCTCCGCGCGCTGCGGAGGAATGCGCGGGCCTCGGGCTCGGCGCTGGCCGCCGAGGTGGGGATCTCCGAGTCGACGGTGTCGCTGCGCCTCAAGCGCCTGCGCTCCTCGGGAGTCATCCGCGGTTTCAGCGTCGACATCGACACCTCGGCGCTCGGCATTCCGCTCCAGGCGCTCATCTCGATCCGGCTCGCCCAGCACGATCGCGCAGAGATCGACGCCTTCACCGCGGCGGCGCCGAAGTTCCCCGGGGTCGTGCGGATGTACCACATGGCCGGGGCCGATGACTATCTCCTCCACATCGTCGCCCCCGACACCGAGGCCGTGCAGTCCTTCGTCCTCGACTACCTCACCCGGTACCCGGCGGTCGCACACACGCGCACGAACCTGATCTACCGGGTCGAGGATGGTACGCAATGGCTGCCTGAGGGCTGAAGGTGGGCACCGGAGACCCGCCAGGCGTCGATCGCCTCGGCGAGGCCCTTGGCGAGGACGGTCCGCGGCAATCCTGTGCACCGACCGGCTGCCTTGATGAGTCCGTCGGCGCTCTCATATCCCACGGCGCGAGCCGACGTCCGGTGCGAGGCGCCCGCCCGCAGATGGCGCATAGCCGTGTTGAGCCGGGCCCGGGTGCGCCAGCCGACATAGCTCATCCCGAGATCGGCGCGGAACCGGCGCTCGAGATGCCGGGGGCTCACCGCCTTCGCCCGGGCGAGATCGGCCAGGGGCAGGTGCAGGGCGAGCGGGTCGGTGACGATCGCGGTGATCAAGGGGTCCGAGGATGAGGGGATGGGGAAGGCGTCGACGATGAGTTCGCCGAGGCGGGCGTCGAGTGCGGTGCGGAACCGGTGCTTCTCGGCCTCCGTGCGCGGGGACGTCGCGAGGATGAGCAGGGCCAGCTCGTGGATCTCAGGGGAGGTCCGCACCTCGAGGGCGCCCCCGGGAGGGTCGAGGGTCACTCGGGGGCCGATGAGAATGCTCTCCCGGCGGACCGTCACCGCATGGTCGACGTGCGCGCGCAGCCACAGGCCGGCGCCGGACCCGACGGAGATCGTCTCGGGCGGCGCACCACCTCGGCGATGGACGGCGATGTCGACCGGCCCGCTGACGACGTGGACGAGGAGGGGATGGTCGTGGGCATGACGATCGTGGCCGACGAACGTCACCGGACCCGACAGCGGACGGGCCGGGGTCGCAGGGCGGAGCAGAGTCTGTCGGGCTGGTCGCGGAGTCATGTCGCCTTTGTCGAAGTCGGGACGTCAGGTTTGGTTAGCCTTGGCTATGTTCCCAATCGTAGCCGTCCGCAGAGGTCTCGCATGTCTCCACTGTCCCGTTCGTCCCTTCGCCGCGGAATCACCGCTGCCGCTCTCACCGGTGCCCTTGTCCTTCTCAGCTCCTGCGGGTCGTCGGGCTCGAGTGCGGACGCGGGGCCGGCGCAGACGCGCACGGTGACGACCGCCGAGGGTCCGGTCGAAGTCCCCGTCGATCCGCAGCGGATCGTCGTGCTCAACTACGCCCTCGCCGGCTACCTCTACGACATCGACGAGCCGGTCGTCGCGACGACCCCGGAGGTGACAAACACCGACGGAGAGTACTCGGAGTTCTGGGATGAGAAGGCAGAGGCTCAGGGAACGGAGTTCCTGCCGTGGAGCAACGACGGATTCGATCTCGAGGCGGTCATCGCCTCCGACCCCGATCTCATCATCGCCGGCGGGCTCGGCTTCCCGGGCAAGCATGCCGCGGATTCGTACGACCGTCTGCAGGAGATCGCGCCGACGGTGATCGTGTCCGGGGACAGGCAGACGTGGCAGGATCAGTTCGCGTTCATCGCCGGTGACGTCCTCGGCAGGCAGGATGACTACGACGGCTTCGTCCGCGATTATGAGAAGGGGGTCGCCGAGGTGAGGGAGAGCATCGAGGTGCCCGCAGGGGAGGTCTCGTTCCTCACCCTCGACAAGCCGGAGAGCCCATACATCCTCATTGAGGGCAAGAGCCTGTCGGCCGAGCTCGCACCGCTCGGCTTCACGACCGCCCCCTTGTTCGAGCGCAACGACATCGACCCCTATGTCGCCGGCGGCGACATGTTCGGCCCCTCACTCGAGACGCTGCCCGACGTCCTCGATGCGGACACCGTCTTCGTCGTCGGGTTCAACAGCCCGAAGATGACCGTTGCGGCGCTCGAGGACCGCGCCCCGTACGACCGGGTGCCCGCGTTCGAGACGGGCCAGGTCTACGACCTGCCGTACTGGGCGCTGCGTGCCGACTACGACGAGTCGCGGGCGCTCCTCGACCTCATCGAGAACATGTTCGCGAAGGCGTGAACCGCGCATCGGCTGACAGGAGGGGCCGCCTCGGCGATAATCGGGGCATGGCCGAACAGAAGACGAAGCCCACCGACGCCGATGTCGGGGCGTTCATCGACGCGGCGACCCCCGCGAAGCGACGCGAGGACGGCAAGCGCCTGGCGGAGATCTTCACCGAGGTGACCGGGGTCGACCCGGTGATGTGGGGTCCGTCGATGGTCGGGTACGGCGAATACCATTACCGATCGCCGGTGAATCCGCGCAATCACGGGGTGTGGCCGAAGACGGCGTTCTCACCGCGGAAGGCGCAGCTCTCCCTCTACGGGCTCAAGGACCTGCCCGAAGGGGCCGCGCTGCTGCCTCGGTTGGGGAAGTACACCGAGGGCGCAGGATGCGTGTACGTGAGGAAGCTCGAGGACATCGACGAGGGTGTCCTGCGCAGGCTCATCGCCATCGCCTTCGCGCGGGAGGACGATCCCGAACCTGGCGCAGCTCACTGAGGCAGGCTCAGCTCACTGAAGTGGGCTCAGCTCACTGGGGCGGGGCGATGCCGATGCTCAGCCCGGGTTTGCGCTGGTGGACCGAGAGGTAGCTCAGTCCGTGCTCGCAGGCGGTGAAGGCTCGGGGCGTGCGGCGCGGGAGCCAGACGATGGCTCCGGGGGAGAGGGCGATGTCCTCGTCGTCGGTTGCCAGCACTCCGGAGCCGGAGATGACGTGGATGAGGACATCGAGGGCCGGGCCGTTGTGCCGGTCGATGGTGTCGCCGGGAGTGAGGGCGATGATGTTGGCATCGAGGTCGCGGGCGGGTGAGTCGAGCCTCCAGGCCGAGCCGGATGCCGGCGGCACTCGGGCGAAGTCGGTGGAGTCGGCGACGCGGCGAGGGGTCTCGGTCATGGCAGGTCCTTCCGTTCGCCCCGCCGGGATCGGTCGAAGCTCGACGATGCTGGTGAGAGCGGGGCAGAGATGAAAAAATCTCGGGCCGTCGCACTGCGATGACCCGAGATCTCACTGGTCGGGATAGCGGGATTTGAACCCACGACCTCCTCGTCCCGAACGAGGCGCGCTACCAACCTGCGCCATATCCCGTGACCAGCAACTACTATAGCGAGGGGAACGCATTCTGAGAAATCGAGTGCGCCCCGGAACGAAAAATGAAAGGAACGTCTCATTGCCGCTCAGTGCTGAGAGCATCACGACGACCGCACTCGACGTGCTCTCGCGCTACGGATTGGGCGATCTGTCGATGCGGCGGCTCGCCCGTGAGCTCGATGTCCAGCCGTCCGCGCTCTACTGGCATGTGAAGAACAAGCAGGACCTGCTCGTCCTCATTGCCAAGCAGATCTGCGCCGAGGTCGACGCCCGGTGCCCTGCGAGCGCCGATCCACTCGTCGCCACTCTCGCGCTGCGCGATGTGCTCCTGCGGTTCCGCGACGGCGCCGAGATCGTCATGCTCGGATATTCACTCGCCCCCGAGGACGTCACCCCGGCGGCACTGAGCCCGGACCGGTTGGGGGCGACCGCCTCGGCGGGGGTGATGGCTCACGCCCTCGGTGCGGTCGCGATCGAGCAGAACCGGGCCCTCTTCGAGGTGGCCGATGAGACGGCAGGGGAGCGCTTCGCCGAGGTGGCGGCAGGTCTTCTGCGCACCCCGGCCTGACCGCGGGGTCGGGGACTCTGTCGGTGAGGGCGCGACGTCCCGGCTTGTGCGGCTGCCCACGGAGGATTCGGAGGCCTCTGCCGCGTATGGCATACTGAACTCGCACGTTCGGGGCCTATAGCTCAGTTGGCTAGAGCATCTCGCTTACACCGAGAGGGTCGGGGGTTCGAGTCCCTCTGGGCCCACCACGCAGACCACACGCTCGACCTGGTCGCCCACTCCTCCCAGAGCTTTCGACAGTCGTCAGCTCCCCGCGCCATGCCGGTGAACCCAGCCGTGATTGAATGAGCACCATGTCCAGACAGCGAGCCGCGAATCCGTCTGATCGTCGGGCCGCGGTCGTCGCTCTGGCCGAAGCCGCACCGACCTGGGAGCCGCGCGATTGGTGGAGGCTCGAAGGCCTGGCCTGGGCCGGAACGAAACGCGTCCCCCTCGCCTTGGCGCAGGTGGCGCCTCCGACCACACTTCATGCGATGGCTCCTCCCGGTCGTCCGACCCTCCTGACCGTCCTCAACGGCATCTGGATCATCGCCGCCTTCGTCGGCGGTATCGTCCTCCACATCTTCGGTCTCGCCCTCATCGCCGGGCCCCTGCTGCGCGGCGACGGCGACGTCGTCGACCTCAGATGGGGTGGCCTCTGCTTCGCCGCGGCGGCAGCACTCGCGCTCGTCGATCTGGTGCGCAGCGCCTCCCGGCCTGACTTCGGCGAGGGGTCATCCATCGTCGCGGTGCTCTACCTCGTCCCGGCAGTCCTCGCTCTCATCGCGATCGCTGCAGCGGCTGCGACCGGGTCACCCATCCACGGATGGATCGGCATCCTCGGCGTCATCAGCGGACTCGCCATCGGCCTCATTACCTGGTTCGCCTCTGCCCGGGCACGTCGCACCGGTCACCCAACACCGCTGGAGCGCCTCGAACGAGCCGTGGCGGGCACGCCTCCGACGACCCGCGACCGCGTGCTCGCCGACATCCGCGCCGGCGTCGACGTCCTCGCCTGCCGAGAGCTCATCAGCGTCGCCGTCGCGGACCGGGCACGATCCGTCGAACCCGGCCACCTGGGACTCACCATGGCACCTCAGGTCGCGTCGCGCCCGCAGGGTTGACGCCTCCGTCACGCACCTTCTAAGTTGATCGCACCTCCCCGTGCCGACGATGGCATGGCACACGAAGAGATCAGGTGAGCGATGGCATCATCAGCATGGCCCGCATTGCGCGTCGACGACTGGACGGAGACACGCGAGTGCCTCCACCAGTGGCTGCAGATCGTCGGGAAGATCGAACTCGTCTCCACCACGCTCATCAACCACTGGTGGAACGTCACCTTCGACGTCAGCGCCCGCGGACTGCGCACCCAGATCCTCATGCACCAGAGCGAGCGCACCTTCGACGCCGAATTCGACTTCATCGACAGTGTCTTCGTCCTCCGGGCGAGCACCGGCGATACCGAGACAGTCCCTCTGACCTCGCAGTCGGTCGCCGACTTCTACCATGCGGTCATGGCCGCACTGCTCAAGCTCGGCGTGCCCTGCACGGTGTGGGCCTGGCCGAACGAACTGCCGCACGCGACTCCCTTCGCCGAGGACACCCGCCCCCGCACCTACGACCCTGAGTCCGCGCGCCTGTGGTGGCGGCAGCTGCAGCGGATCGAGAAGGTCTTCGCCTACTGGCGGGCCGGGTTCGCCGGAAAAGCCAGTCCCGTCCAGCTCTTCTGGGGCTCGATGGACCTCTCGGCGACCCGGTACTCGGGACGGACGGCACCGCCGAGCCACGCCGCACCCCCGAACTGCCCACCCTGGGTGATGGCCGAAGCCGAAGACCGGGAGAACGTCGCCGTGGGATTCTGGGCCGGCGGCAGCGACGAGGGATCGTTCTATGCCTACGCCTATCCGGCACCCGAAGGCTACTACGACGGCACCCTCACCGCCGGCGGATACGATTCGACGCTGGGGGAGTACCTCCTGCCCTACGCCGATGTCCGCACCGCCGCTGACCCCGAGGCGACGCTGCTCACCTTCCTCGACGAGGTCTACGCACGCGCCGCCGACCTCGCCCACTGGGACCGCAAGGACCTCGAGGTCGACCAGGACCGGCTCATCAGATATCTGCCCCCTGCCGATCTCTCAGCCCACGACCACGGTGCGAATCCCGCCTAGCGGACCCCGCAGCGTGCGTACAATCAACGTGTGAACGGCACCCCCTCCGACGATCATCCCCCTCCCCGCCGACTCCGACTGAGATCGGCCCGTATGCGCGTGCTCGCAGCAATGCTCGGCCCGGTCGCTGTCCTTGCGCTCTACTTCACCGTGCCCCTGGCCAGCTCCGAGATGGGCGCCGTCGGGCGAATCATCGCCACGGCCGCAGCGCTCTCAGTGCTCGGCTTCGCCCTGCTGTGGCTGCGCCGGCACGACACGAACCTTCCTCTGCTCATCCTCCTCTTCGTCCTCGTCGCCGCGATCTTCTCGGCGGTCTTCTTCGTCATCGCCATCAACCGTCCCGGTGAGTTCGACGGGATCACCACCCGCATCGACGCGCTCTACTTCACGCTGACGACGATGACGACGACCGGGTACGGCGACATCACCGCCGTCGGGCAACTCGCGCGGGTTCTCGTCTCCGCGGTCTTCGTCTTCGACCTCGTCTTCCTCGGCCTCATCGCCGCTGAGCTCTCCCGACTCATGTCCCGCCGACGCCGAGGCGGCGCTGACCCCGAAGACGCACCGTGAGGACCCGATTCGCCGGGGTGACCGGGCGGCTCGCCCTTCTCGCCCTCGTCTACGGGGGCATCGCCGGTCTCGTCGCCGCGCTCGTCTTCGCCGGCATGACCTGGTTGCAGGAGATCGTCTGGGGTGCGTCGGGGGCACTTCTCGGGGAATCCCCGCTGCAGATCGTGCTCACCATCCTCCTCGGCGGGATCCTCCTCATCGTCCTCGACCGTGCCGCCCCGACCGAAGACCTCCAGACCCTGCTCGAGCAGTCACGTGACCCGGATGCCCTGCCTCGGCGGGCGGTGGCGACGACCGCGCTCTCAGCGATCGTCGCCGTCGCCTTCGGGGGAGCGATCGGCCCCGAAGCCGGCATCATCGCCGTCGTCGCCCAGCTCTCGACGATCGTCGCGCACCTCATCGGGGAGGACGTCGAGATGCGGAAGATGATCGGGCAGGCCGGAAGTGCCGGTGCCCTCGGCGGGTTCTACGGGTCACCGCCGGGAGCTGCGGCCATCGACGGGGACGAACTCGGTCCGGGCAAGGCCCTGCAGTTCGCCGCTGCCCTCGCCGGTTTCTTCGTCTTCCTCGGGGTGACGAAACTCGTCACCGGGGGAGGCGGCGCCCAGATCACCCTGCCGCCGATCGACGCGGGCTACTCGGATCCGTGGCTGCTCGGAGTCGCCGTCGTCGCGGCGGCGGCCGGTCTGGCCTTCCGCGGACTCCACCACGGGCTCGAGCGCCTCGTCGGCCGGCTGCGTCGACCGTGGCTGATCATCGGCCTCGGCACCATCGTCTTCGGCCTGCTGGCGGCGGTCGTGCCCCTTGTCCGGTTCTCCGGGCACCACGAGCTCCACGATCTCCTGGTCCTCACCGAGACCGGAGCGTGGGCGACGCTCCTCGTCGTCGCTGTGGCGAAGATCCTCGCCGTCGCCGTGTGCCTGGCCAGCGGGTGGAGGGGCGGCGAGTTCTTCCCGCTGGTCTTCATCGGCTCCGCGATCGGCGGGGCCGTCGCCGTCGGCGTCCCCGGACTCGAGATCGGTGCCGCCATGGCCACCGGCATGGCCGCGACCGTCGCCGTCGGATGGAAGCGCCCACTCGCCGTCCTCCTCATCCTCATCCTGCTCATCGACATCCCCGTGGCACTGCCGCTCATCATCGGCGCCGGCGTCGGATTCTTCGTCAACCTCCTTGGCCGAAAGCGCCCGGTCGAGGCCGAAGCGGCCTGAAGGCGCAGACCATCCGACTGCCCTGGCAGATCCCACCGAATCGCGTCTGCCTGTTGTCATCGGCAGGATATGTTGCCATGATCACACCAGGTGCGTGGGATCCCCGCACCGCCGTGCACCACCCACGCAGGAGGACAACGCCCATGGCCACCTCAGATCTCGCCGCACAGTTCCACACCGCGCTCTCGAACGGCGACGCCGACACTCTCGCCTCCCTCGTCACCCCAGACGTCACGTTCTCCGGCCCGCTCGCCCGAGCCTCGGGAGCCGAGGACGTCGTCAAGGGCCTGACCGAGATGGGCGCGATGACGACGTCTGACGATGTCGCCGTTCAACTCGCCGACGACGACAATGCCCTCACCTGGTCGGTGCTCAAGACCACTGTCGCCCCGTCGACGCCGGCCGCCACCTGGCTGCGGTTCGAGGGCGGGAAGATCGCGGAGATCCAGACGGTCTTCAACGCCGGTCGGTGACCTCCGGCTGGCCCGCCTCGGGGGCGGAGTCGGGGATCGGTGCCGTGCCCCGCCACTTCGCGATCGCCCGCATCACCTGATAGATGACGATCGCCGAGGCGGTGCCCAGAGCGATGCCCGCGAACTCGAGTCCCGCCGGGGACCACGTGTAGTTCGCGATCGCGACGATGAGCGAGACGGCAGCGGTGTTGAGGTTGATGGGGTTGGAGAAGTCGACGCGGTTCTCCGCCCAGATGCGCACGCCGAGGAGGCCGATCATCCCGTAGAGGACCGTCGCCGCTCCGCCGAGGACGCCCGGAGGGATCGTCGCGATGATCTCGCCGAACTTCGGCAGCAGGCTGAGGATGAGGGCGATGATCGCTGCACACAGATAGGCGGCCGTCGAGTAGATCTTCGTCGCTGCCATGACGCCGATGTTCTCCGCGTACGTCGTCGTCCCCGACCCGCCGCCGGCTCCGGCGATCGTCGTCGCCAGGCCGTCGGCGAAGAGCGCGCGCCCGGTGAGTCCGTCGAGGTCGCGGCCGGTCATCGCCGCCACCGACTTCACATGCCCGATGTTCTCCGCGACGAGGACGAGGACGACGGGCAGGAAGAGCCCGAGGTAGCCGAGGTCGAAGGCCGGGGCATGGAAGGTGGGCAGCCCGACCCATGCGGCGGTCTCGACGGTCGAGAAGTCGACCTCGCCCTGGACGAGTGCGGCTCCGTACCCGATGAAGACGCCGATGAGGATCGAGAGTCTCCCGAGCATACCTCTGAAGAGGACGGAGGAGACGATGATGGCGGCGATCGTGATCACCGCGGTCAGAGGTGCCTGCTGCACCCAACCCCATGCGGCGGGGGCGAGGTTGAGCCCGATGAGGGCGACGATGGAGCCGGTGACGACCGGCGGCATCGTCACTTCGATCCACCGCACCCCGGCGAAGTGGACGACGATGCCGACGAGGGCGAGGGTGACCCCGACGGAGATGATCCCACCCTGGGCGAGCGCCATCGCCGAGGGGTCGAGCTTCTCACCCGAGGTCGCGGCGAAGCCGGTGACTGCTCCGATGGGGGCGAGGAGACCGAAGGACGAGCCGAGGTAGGACGGCATCATCCCCTTGGTGATGAGCAGGAAGAGCAGGGCGCCGATCGCGGTGAAGAACAGCGTCGTCGACGGCGGGAACCCGGTGAGCAGGGGGACGAGGAACGTCGCACCGAACATCGCGACGACGTGCTGAGCGCCGATTCCGATCGTCCTCGGCCAGGTCATCCGCTCCTCGGGGAGGACGATCTCCCCGGGCCTGATCGACTTCCCGTCGCCGTGGAGTCGCCACGGCCACCCCTTGATGCTGTCCTCAGCTCTCATCCGCAGCCTTCCCATCTCCGTGCGGCCAGCACTCTGGCCCTAGTGCAGTGTATGCGAGGCCGGGCACCGTACCGCGCCCACCGCCGAAGCGGTGTCCGGTCACGCCTCGCGGAGGGAGCGCTTGAGGATCTTCCCAGCGGAGTTCTTCGGCAGCTCGGAGACGAACGCGACCCGTTTGGGCACCTTGAACCCGGCCAACCGGTCCCGGACATGGGCGATGACGTCCGCCTCGGCGATCTCACCGGCATCGTCGCGGACGACGACGAACGCCGAGATCGCTTCGATCCACTTCTCGTCGGCGATGCCGACGACGGCCACCTCGGCGACTCCGGGCATCTCGAAGATCGCGTCCTCGACCTGTCGGCTGGCCACGAGCACCCCGCCGGTGTTGATGACGTCCTTGACCCGGTCGACGACCTCGACGAAGCCGTCCGCGTCCATCCGCACGAGGTCCCCGGAGTGGAACCATTCTCCGTCGAACGCCTCGGCGGTCGCCTCCGGCTTGTCCCAGTAGCCCGAGCACAGCTGCGGGGAACGGTAGAGGATCTCCCCGAGCTCACCGGGGGCGACGTCGTCACCGGCGGCGTCGACGACCCGCGTCTCGACGAAGAGCACGGCGCGACCGGCCGATCCCGGGTGGTCATCGTGCTCCTCAGGTCGCAGCACCGTGCACAGCGGACCGAGTTCGGATTGGCCGAAGCAGTTGTAGAAGCCGAGCTCCGGAAGGCGCTCACGCAGCTTCGTCAGAACCGGACCCGGCATGATCGATGCCCCGTAGTACGCCTTGCGCAGGCTCTCGAGGTTGCGGGTCTCCAGCTCCGGCCTGTTGGCCAGCGCCACCCACACGGTGGGGGCGGCGAAGAACGAGTTGATCTGCCGCTCCTCGAAGAGGGCGAGCAGGTCACCGGGCACGGGCGCGGGGACGATGATGTTGTGCGCGCCGACGGCGAGCAGAGGGAGGAGGAAGACGTGCATCTGCGCCGAATGGTAGAGCGGCAGGGCGTGGACGGCCCGGTCGTTGCCCGCGAAGTCGAGGCTGGTCAGGCACGAGAGGTACTCGTGGACGAGGGCGCGGTGGGTCATCACCGCGCCCTTCGGCGCTGAGGTCGTCCCCGAGGTGTAGAGGAGTTGCGCGATGTCGGCGTCGGTGACGTCGAATTCGCCCGAGGCGGCAGGGTCGATGTCGCTCGCCGAGGCGGGGCCGAGAAGCGAGGACAGGGTCCGCACCTGCCCTGCCGCACCCGAGGGCGTCGCGTTCACCGCCTCGATGAGGTCGTCGTCGGCGAAGACGATCTCGGCCCCGGAGTTGGCGAGGATGTAGTCGAGTTCGTCACCGGTGAGCTGGAAGTTCACGGGCACGTGGATGAGTCCGGCCCGTGCGCACGCGAGGAAGAGGATGAGGTAGAGATCGGAGTTCTTCCCGTACGCGGCGATCCGGTCGCCCTTCGCCGCACCGAGGGCGAGGAACTCGCGGGCGACCGCGGTGACCGCGGCGTCGAGGTCGGCATACGACCACGCGCGGTCGGAGAACTCGACGGCGGTCTGTGTGGCGAAACGGCCGGCGCTGCGGGCGATGATGTCGGCGACGGTCGAGCACACGGGCTTCACTGGGAGCGTCGTCGGTGACGCGTGAGTGCTCATGGTGCCAATCTAGCGGCCGACGACCTCGGTGAGAAGATTCGTCGCCGAGGAGCGGGGGAGCATCGACTAGGGTGGGCGTATGAGGTATCCGACGGTGAGTGAGTGCGTGGACGTCTTCGACTCCCTGTGGCCGCCTGACCTGGCCGAGGACTGGGACACCGTGGGTCTGGCCGTCGGGGATCCCGACGCCGAGGTGCGTTCAATCCTCCTCGCCCTCGACCCGACGGATGCCGTCATCGCCGAGGCGGTCGTCCTCGGCGCCGATCTCCTCTTCACCCATCATCCGCTCATGCTCCGACCGGTGAATTCGGTGAGCGCCGGCACCCTCAAAGGCGGGGCCGTGCACACGCTCATCACCAACGGGATCGCCCAATTCAACGCCCACACGAACGCCGATGCCGCGGTCGGAGGCGTCTCCGATGTCCTCATCGAACTGACCGGAGTGAGCGATTCCGCACCCCTCGTCCCCGACCCCGCCGCACCGCAGCGCGGCATCGGACGGGTCGGCGACCTCGGGGAGGCGACGACCGTGCGCGACATCGCCCGCACACTGGCCGAGCGTCTGCCGCGGACGACGACGGGGGTGCGCATCGCGGGCGACCCGGCCGCCGCAGTCACTCGTGTCGCCGTATGCGGCGGAGCGGGCGATTCCCTCTTCGATGCCGTCCGGTCCAGCGGTGCCGACGTCTACATCACCGCTGATCTCCGTCACCATCCGGCGACGGAGGCCCTCGACACCGCCAATCGCGCCGAGGCGCGGCCGCAGCTCATCGACGTCTCCCACTGGGCCTCGGAGGCCGTGTGGCTGGCGGCGGCACGAGCAGAGCTCGAAGCGGAGTTCGAGCAGCGCGGACTCTCGGTCGCCCTCCAATCGTCTGCAGTCAACACCGATCCCTGGGTCGAACGCTACTGAAAGGGACGTGACCATGATCCTCACCGCCGCTCAGCGCACCGCACTCGACTCACTCATCGATCTCACCGCACGGTCGCGGGCTCTGCGACACGAACATGACTATCCCGTCGACGCCCCGAAGCTCCAGGAGCTCATCGACCGGCACAAGGCGCTCGGAGCGGAGCGGGACGGTGTTGCGAAGGTCATCGCCGGCCTCGAGGCCGAGACGGCCGAACTCACCGCGGCCATCGACAAGCAGACGGCGCAGATCACGAAGAAGACGGACGAACTCAACGACGGCACCGGCCTGACCAGCCGCGACCTCGTCCACCTGCAGGAGGAGATCGCCGCCCATGAGGGCCGTGTCGCCGAATTCGAGGAGACCGAGCTGGCGACGATGGAGCGTCTCGAGGCCGTGCAGGGCGAACTCGCCCGCGTCGAGGCCGACATCACCGCGGTGACCGCCGAGGGCAAAGCCACGCAGACCGGGATCAAGGAGCGCAAGGCGGCGCTGGCTGAAGAGCTCGACGAGCTCGGCAGCCAGGAGGCGCAGCTGAAATCGGATCTGCCGCCCGACCTCGTCCGGCGCTTCGAAGCCAATGTCGCTCAGGGTGGTCCGGGGGCCGCGATCATCGCCGGCCCGCACTGTCAGGCGTGCGGTCAGGAGATCAGCGGGATGACCTGGCACGAGTGGCTTGCCGAGGACGTCAACGAGGTCCACGCCTGCGAGGAGTGCGAGGCCGTCCTCCTGCGCAGGGGGTGAGCGGGCGCTGCGCTGCGAACGCCGAGGTGTGGGCTCAGTCGACGCTGTAGGGCTGGCTCAGTCGCGGAGGACGATCGTGAGCCCCGCCGGCCGTGACCTGGTGGCGGCCGCGAACTCGACCTCGTAGTGCTCGCCTGCCCGCTCGACGAGGGCGTTGATGTCCGCCGGAAGTTCGCGTTCGTCGCGGAGCAGTCGGCCGACGAATTCGCCCCGGTAGAACTTCGCCCAGTGGGAGACGACGCTGCGCTTGGCACCGGTGTCCTTGACCGCTCCGAGCGTGACGACCTGGCTGTTCGGTCCCGGCCACGCGGCGCGGTAGTCGCTCGAGCGGCAGTCGAGGACGACTTCCTCGGACCCGACGGAGAACGACTTCGCGAGGATCGGCTTCCACCACGTCGAGAGGCGACCGAGCTGCCCGAGGTCGGTTTTCATCGCCAGCCGGTACGCGGGAATCGGGTCGAGGCCATTGACCTGGCCGAAGACGGCGGAGAAGACATGGACGTCGCGCAGGCGCTCGGCCATCGACGCATCGGCCTCGGCGGCGGCGACGAGGTCGGCGGCCCCCATCGCCTCGTAGAGGACACCGGTGTAGGTGAGCAGTGCGGGAGCGCACGGCTGGAAGTCGATTGTGACGTTGCGGGCGACATCCTCGGTCAGCGAGGCCCCGACTCCGAGAGCGGTGAGTGCATCCCGACGCTTCGAGACCTTCTTCAGGGCCCCGAGGACCTGCTTGCGCTTGGGGTTGAGATCCGGGGACGACAGCGCCGTAAGGTCGAGCGGATCGCCGGTGGCCGGCGGGGTCTTGCCTTCGGACGGCGGGAGGAGGATCTTCACGCCTCCATCGTATTCGGCGGCCCGGACACGCAGCGAAGCCGTCCATGTCGGATTGGTCACGGGCGGCGGCGACTCGGTGCCGGGGCGGGCGCGCGCGGGTAGACTGACCTGTGAGGACAGGTCACCAGACGGCCGCGGCCCTATGGGCTGAGGAACGTCCGGGCTCCGCAGAGCAGGATGGTGGGTAACACCCACCCGGGGCAACCCGCGGGCAAGTGCAACAGAGAGCAGACCGCCTGTCGACCGCGTCGGCAGGTAAGGGTGAAACGGTGGTGTAAGAGACCACCAGAGTGCCGGGTGACCGGTGCTGCTGGGTAAACCCCATCCGGAGCAAGATCAGACAGACGGCGTTCGAGGCTGCTCGCCGAGCCGTCGGGTGGATCGCTTGAGGCCGGTGGTGACATCGGTCCCAGATAGATGGCCGTCAGTCGAGGAGGGTGACCGACTCGATGACAGAACCCGGCGTATCGGTGGCCTGTCCTCACTCACATCCGGGCCGCAGCGCTGAGCCGATGCCCTGTTGCCTGTGGTCAGCGCCGCAGCACCACAATGTCCTTCGCCGTCGCGACAAGGGTGCGCGCCCGTCGCACCAGCGTCTCTGCTTTTGCCTCAGACATGAGGCCGGTCCCGTACTCGATCTCGCTCTTTGCGGAAACGAGTTGTCGCAGGCACCGTTCGGCGTCGGCGGCAACGGCCCGACTCCCAAGCACGTCGCGCAGTTCTCGGGCTGCGCGAGAATGGTCCTTCGCCTTTCCTGTCGTTCCTGAAAGCGCAGTGACGAAAGCGTCTTTGGCGCAGATTCCAGCATGGACGGCGTCACCGCCGGCTACGGTGAGGCGTTCCAGAACGAGGTTGTCCTCCGCCGAGTCCAGGTACTCCTGCGCCTTTCGCAGGAACAGCCGAGCGGAATTCTGCTGTTCCGACCGCGCCATCAGCCGACCCGCGGCTCGCGATGGGGGAGGGCACCGACGAGCGGAATGCCGTCACGAAGGATATCCCTGACGACGGGTTCGCCTCGTCTGACTGCCGCGTCAAATTCCTCCGGCGTGAAGACGAGAACGTCACATGGGTTGCCCATGCCGGCGTGCACGTGCTGAGCCAGACGGCCGGATTCGTCCCAGTCACTCGAGCCGATGACGGCAAGATCGATGTCACTGTCGGCGCTCGCTGCTCCGGTGGCTGTCGATCCGAAGAGAATGACCGCGTCGACAGCAGTCGTGTCGATTTGCGCTTCGATGACCTCGGTCAGCATGCCGACAGGATCGACGAGCCTGCGGAGCGAGGGCACTGTTGCATGGTCTTCGTTGATCGAGTAGATGATCGACGGCCCCACCGTCGTCTGCTCGACGATTCCCAGCTCGACTAACGCTTTGAGCGCCTGCTGCACAGACCAGAGGCTGTGGTCACCGTCGAGAAGCGAGTGGACCCTGCGACCCGTCGGGTGGGCGCCGGTCCGTAGGAGGAGAGCGAGCACTGCGCCGCGTGCGCCGGTGATCAGTCCTCCGAAGGGCTCGTCGACATTCATGTGACCAGCATACCGATCACGTGACTGGCTGAACAGTCAGACGGGACTGCAGTGCTCAGCCGAGGCCCTTCTTCACCCGAGGCTTGCCGTCGTTGACGGCCAGTATTGCGGCACCGACGATGCCCGCGTTGTTGAACATCTTCGCCGGGCACATCACAGCCCGAGTCGTGATGAGCGGAAGGAACTCGTCGTGGCGCTTCGAGATGCCGCCGCCGACGATGATGAGATCCGGGGCGACGAGCAGCTCGACCTGCGAGTAGTACTGCTGCAGCCGCTTCGCCCACTCGTCGAACTCGAGCTCCTCACGGACCTTGACCGACTCCGCTGCCTGCGTCTCCGCGTCACGGCCATTCATCTCGATGTGGCCGAGCTCGGTGTAGGGGACGAGGCGACCCTGCGTGAACAGCGCCGTGCCGATACCGGTGCCCAACGTCGTGAGCAGCACCGTCTTCTTCCGGTACTTCCGCCCGGCACCGAAGACCATCTCGGCCAGACCCGCGGCGTCGGCGTCGTTCATGATGAAGAACTGCCTGCCCATGCGCTTGCGCAGGATCGCCTGGATGTTCGAGCCGATCCAGCTCCTGTCGAGGTTCGCCGCGTAGTGGACCTCGTCGTCGAGGACGACGCCGGGGAACCCGCACCCGAGCGGCAGCGCGTCGAGGACGCCGCGGTCGGCGACGACCTCGAGTTCGAGGGCACGCTCGACGAGGAGGTCGACCACCTCGGCGATGGCATCGGCCACGGCATCCGGGGTGCTCGGCTTCGGAGTGAGCACGCGCACGCGCTTGAACGCGAGCTGGCCGGTCTCCGTGTCGACGAGGGCGGCCTTGATCCCGGTGCCCCCGATGTCGATGCCGATTGCGAAGCGGGCGGGGGTGTCCTCAGTCATCTGCGTCCTTGGGCGTCGGGCCGCCGGCGATCGCCGAGGCGGGGTCGGGAAGGGTGAGGATGTCGGCGCCGGAGTCGGTGACGACGATGGTGTGCTCGAACTGGGCGGAGCGCTTCCGGTCCTTCGTCACGACCGTCCACGAATCGTCCCAGACGTCCCAGGCCTCGGTGCCGAGGTTGAGCATCGGTTCGATCGTGAAGATCATCCCCGGCTCCATCACCTCGGCGTGGGAGGGTGCGGCATCGTAGTGGGGGACGATGAGGCCGGAGTGGAACTCACGGCCGACGCCGTGGCCGCTGTAGTCGCGGACGACCCCGTAGCCGAAGCGCTTGGCGTATTTCTCGATGACCCGGCCGATGACGTTGATCTCCCGGCCTGGGCGCACCGCCTTGATGCCGCGCATCGTCGCCTCCCACGTCCGTTCGATGAGGAGGCGCGACTCGTCGTCGATGTCTCCGACGGCGAATGTGTAGTTCGTGTCCCCGTGCATGCCGCCGATGTAGGCGGTGATGTCGACGTTGACGATGTCGCCGTTCTCGAGCACGGTCGAGTCGGGGATGCCGTGGCAGATGACCTCGTTGACCGAGGTGCACACGGACTTCGGGAAGCCACGGTAGCCGAGCGTCGACGGGTAGGCGCCGTGGTCGGCCATGAACGCGTGGGCGACCCGGTCGATCTCATCGGTCGTCACCCCGGGGGCGATGATCTCTCCGACGGCGGCCAGGGCGTTGGCCGCGATGCCGCCGGCGACGCGGACGCGCTCGATCTCCTCGGGCGTGTACTGGTCGCCGCCGCGGCCTTCGTCGGCGTCGGCGCGCCCGACGTACTCGGGTCGGGTGATCGAAGCGGGGACCTGACGTTCGGGGGAGAGCGTTCCGGGCGTGATGAGGCGAGGATGGGCTGTCATGATGGTCACGATTCTAGAGCCCCGGCGCATCGAGAATCCACTGACGAGCACCCCACCGACGTCCCGCCTCGGCGGTGGGAAAGCTTAGACTCGGAGAAGACACAGAACCGGGAGAGCGAAAGTGGAGGTGCGATGAGCGAGCGGCCTGACCTGCCCGGCAAGGAGTTCTCCGGGCTGAGCGAGGTCGTCAGCCTCACGAGCGCCCCGCAGCAGATCGCCGACCACATCCTCTCCGGCATCGCGGTCGGCGCCCTGCCAGAGGGCACGCTGCTGCCGGGGGAGCGCGCGCTGGCCGCCGACCTCCAGGTGTCGCGATCGAGTGTTCGGGCCGCCCTTGAGCGCCTCGAGCGGCTCGGCGTCGTCGAACGCCGTCGCGGCCGTGGCGGCGGCACTTTCGTCGCGAGCGCCGCACCAGCGACCCTCGCCCCGATGGCCGAGAGGATCGAGGAGTTCCACGCCGAGCGGCGCAACCTCCTCGACGCCCGCGCCGTGTTCCAGAACAGCCTAGCCGCGACCGCGGCGCTGCGCCGCACCGACGACGAGCTCGACGAGCTGCGCGATCTCGCGGATGCCTACTCCGAACGCGCCGAGGCGTCGGCCGCCCGCACGGCCGACGCCCGGTTCCACTTCGCGATCGCCCGGGCCGGACACAACCCCGAGCTCGTGCGCATCGCCATCGACATCGACACCCGCATCAACGCCGGTTTCCGCCACGACCCGTTCTCCCACGAGCTCTTCGATCGGGCCGTCATCGACCACGCCGCGATCGTCGAGGCGATTGCCGCCGGAGACGCCGAGGCGGCGGGTCGCTTGTGCGAGGAGCATTTCCGGCAGACGACGATGCGGGAGACCCGGTAGGCGGCCGCGAGCGTCGACACTGATCGTTCGCGGTCGCGCACGAGACCGTCTGCGATTGCGCCCGCGGTTGTGCACGGCGGCGGCCCTGTAGACGTCCCCACGGGGACGTTCTCCCTCTCACCCCCTACTTCAAACGGCACGTCCTACCCCAAGCGCGGAAGCGCACCCGAACCGACGCTGCGCACCTGCACTGCCACAACCTCGGCGGGGGAATGCACAACGCACCGCCGGCGTCTGTTCATCCCGGTCTACGGGGTGGAGAAGACGCTGACGGTGCGTTGTGCGCCCAGCGGCCGGCCGAGCGACTCAGAGCCGCCCGGGCTGGAGCTCAGGCATGGGCCGGAGCCGCCGCCTCAGTTCGCGAGCGCGTGCTCGACGGAGACGGCCTGGAGGCCGAACGCCTCGGCGACGTTGTCGTTCGTCACGTGGCCGTTGTGGGTGTTGAGGCCGCGGGCGAGACCGGTGTCGTTCGACAGCGCCTTGTGCCAGCCCTGGTCGGCGAGCTTGACGGCGAACGGCAGGGTCGCGTTCGTCAGCGCCGCGGTCGCGGTGTTCGGCACGGCGCCGGGCATGTTCGCCACGCAGTAGAAGATCGACTGGTGGACGACGTAGGTCGGGTCGTCGTGGGTCGTCGGGTGCGAGCCCTCGAAGCAGCCGCCTTGGTCGATCGCGATGTCGACGAGCACGGAACCGGGCTTCATGCCGGCGACCATGTCGTCGGTGACGAGCTTGGGAGCCTTCTTGCCCGGGATGAGGACGGAGCCGATGACGAGGTCGGCCGTCGAGAGCGACTTCGTGATCTCGTACCTGTTCGACACCTTCGTTGCGATCGCACCATTGAAGGTCTCGTCGATCTGGCGCAGGCGGGGGATGTTGATGTCGATGACCTCGACGTTGGCGCCGAGGCCGAGCGCCATGCGTGCGGCGTTCGTGCCGGCGACGCCGGCGCCGATGACGACGACGTTGGCCTTGTCGGTGCCGGGCACGCCGGAGAGGAGCACACCGCGGCCGCCTTCGGCCTTGAGCAGGCTGTGCGCACCGACCTGCGTCGAGAGCCGACCGGCGATCTCCGACATCGGAGCGAGCAGGGGCAGGCCGCCGCCGTCGGGCTGGACGGTCTCGTAGGCGATGGCGGTGGTGCCGGCCTCCATGAGCGCCTTCGTCAGCGCCTCATCGGCGGCGAGGTGGAGGTAGGTGAAGAGGATGAGGTCCTTGCGGAGGAAGCCGTACTCCTGCGCGATGGGCTCCTTGACCTTGAGGACCATGTCCCCGGCGGCCCAGGTGCTCGCGGCGTCGGGAGCGATGGTCGCACCGGCTGCGGTGTATTCGTCGTCGCTGATGAATGAGCCTTCGCCGGCACCGGCCTGAACGGTGACCTCGTGACCGCGGGAGACGAGCTCATGGACGCCGGCAGCGGTGATGGCGACCCGGAACTCGTTGTTCTTGACCTCTGTGGGCACTGAAATGCGCATTGGATTCCTTCTCTCATGGCGCCCCGGCAGCGGGGCAGGTCCGGCCGCGCGAGGCAACGGCCGAGGGTACATCTCACTCTAAGCTTCTGAAGGTCTGGGAGGCAAACCTTTACATGCCCATTTCGTGCCGAGTCTTGCGGAATCGGTTGTCCACGATGCGAAAGATTACGGAATGGTTCGATCGACGGCAGCGTCGGGATGCCTCGGCGGGAGACTCCGCCTGCAGTGACACGGGCGGTCAGATGACCGCGTCCAGCTCAATGCCCACAGTCGCCGACACGGCGCCGACACCTCGGCGAACACCCCTGTCAGGAGGGCTGCGAACCGGTAAGCTGACATCGTCAGGGCACCACAGCAACGACGGAAGGCCGGCCATGGGACTGTTCAAGGATATCGACGAGGCGAACTCCAAGTGGTACTTCAACACCGCGACGGGTGAGGTCGAACAGGGTCTCGTCAGTGACTGGACCCACCGGATGGGCCCCTACACCACCGAGGCGGAGGCACGCGACGCCCTCGAACAGGCGAAGAAGCGCAACGAGGAGTGGAACGAAGACGACGAGAAGTGGAACGGCTGATCGATGTCGCGACAGGAAGAGTTCGTCCTCCGCACCGTCGAGGACCGTGAGGTCCGGTTCATCCGCCTCTGGTTCACCGACGTCCTCGGCGGACTGAAGTCGGTGGCGATCGTGCCCGCCGAACTCGAGGGCGCGTTCTCCGAGGGCATCGGGTTCGACGGCTCGGCGGTCGAAGGACTCTCCCGGGTCTACGAGGCCGACATGGTCCTCAAACCCGACCCCTCGACGTTCTCCCTGCTGCCGTGGCGCGGAGAGACCGAGCCGACGGGCCGGATGTTCTGCGACATCCACGTCCCCGGGGGCGAACCGGCCAAGGCCGACCCGCGCAACGTCCTCAAGCGCACCCTCGAAGCGGCGGCAAAGAAGGGCTTCACCTTCTATGTCCACCCGGAGATCGAGTTCTACCTCTTCCGCTCCGGCAACCTCGATTCCGGCAACGGGACCCTCGGTGCGCCCGTGCCCGTCGACACCGCAGGCTACTTCGACCACGTCAACGGCGGCACCGCGAACGACTTCCGCCGCTCGGCGGTGACGATGCTCGAGGCGATGGGTCTGTCCGTCGAGTTCTCCCACCACGAGGCGGGACCAGGCCAGAACGAGATCGACCTCCGCTACGCCGACGCGCTGACGATGGCCGACAACATCATGACGTTCCGGTCGGTGATCAAGGAGGTCGCGATCGCCCAGGGCGTCTACGCCTCCTTCATGCCCAAGCCGCTCTCCGACCATCCCGGCAACGGGATGCACACCCACGTCTCCCTCTTCGAGGGGGAGAACAACGCGTTCTTCGAACCGGGGGCGACCTACCAGCTGTCGAAGACCGGGCGCCAGTTCATCGCGGGCCTCCTCCATCACGCGGCGGAGATCACCGCGGTGACGAACCAGTACGTCAACTCCTACAAGCGGCTGTGGACCGGCCACGAGGCTCCCTCGTACATCTGCTGGGGCCACCGCAACCGCTCCGCGCTTGTGCGTGTGCCCCAGTACAACTCGGGCAAGTCGTCCTCGGCTCGCGTCGAGTACCGGGGGCTGGACTCCTCGGCGAACCCGTACCTCTCCTACGCCCTCATGCTCGCCGCCGGGCTCAAGGGCATCGAAGAGGACTACGAACTGCCCGAGGAGGCCGAGGACAACGTCTGGCTGCTCTCGGACACCGAACGTCGGGCGATGGGCATCCGCGCCCTGCCTGCCAGCCTCGCCGAGGCAGTCGAGATCATGGAGGGCTCCGACCTCGTCGCCGAGACGCTCGGTGAGGAGGTCTTCGACTTCTTCCTCCGCAACAAGCGCCAGGAATGGACCGAATACCGGGCGCAGGTGACGCCGTACGAGCTCAGCAAGCACTTCTCGTCGATGTAGACCATGGCTCGGATCACCTCACGGACCCCTGCCGGCTCCACGTCGGCCACCCGCTTCCTCGGCGACATCGACGGGATCGTCGGAGCGCCGCTGGCCACGGATTCGCGGTTCGTCGACCTGCTCGAGGCGACCCCGGACCCGCACCAGGCCGCTCTCGGCCTCCTCCGCGTCCTCGAACAGTGCGAGGACGATGGACGCGCCCTCGTCGAGGCGGTAGGAGCGGGCGGGCCGGACCCCGTCGCCGAGGCGGATCTCGACCGCCCGCTGCTCGCGCGACTGCTTCGGGTGCTCGGCACCTCCGAGGCGATGGTCGATCATCTCGTCCGCCACCCCGACTCGCTGGGCATCCTGCTCAACCGTGCCCCGTATCTCATGATCTCGACCCCGCAGGCCTCGGCGAGCGCCCTGCGCGAGACGCTGCTGGAAAGCGTCGGCGCCGACCCGGATGATCCGGCCCCGGTCGCCGCTCACACCGGCAACGAGGGGATCGCTCGCCTGCGCCGGGCCTACCGGGACGTGCTTCTCGCCCTCATGGCCGACGACCTCTTCGCCGACCAACCCGAGGACATCGTCGACCTCGTCACCGCAGTCCTCTCCGACCTCGCCTCGGCCGCGATGGAGGCGGGCCTGTCCATCGCCCGGGCCGAGCTCGACCCGGACGCGGACGTCCGGATGGCCGTGATCGCGCTCGGGAAGACCGGGGCAAGGGAGCTCAACTACGTCTCCGACGTCGACGTCGTCTTCGTCCTCGCCTCCGAGTCGACCGACGCTCAGCGGCGCCTGGCCACCGAGGTGGCGCAGCGGATGCGCTCGATCCTCTCCGACCCCGGTGCCGAACCGGCGCTGTGGGAGGTCGACACCGCCCTGCGTCCCGAGGGCAAGGCCGGAGCGCTCGTGCGCACGATGTCGGAGTTCGAGCACTACTACGCCGATGTCGCGAAGAACTGGGAGTTCCAGGCTCTCCTCAAAGCGCGGCCCGTCGCCGGCGACTCCGAGGTCGGCACCGCGTTCACCGACACGCTCGGCCCTCTCGTCTGGGAGGCTGCCGGCCGGGAGGGCTTCATCGACGGGATCCGGGCGATGCGCCGTCGAGTCGTCGACCTCATCCCCGCCGCCGAAGCGCCGCGGCAGATCAAACTCGGACGCGGGGGACTGCGCGACGTCGAGTTCTCCGCGCAGCTCCTCCAGCTCGTCCACGGGCAGAGCGACGACGAGATCCGGTCCCCGAACACGCTGCTCGCCCTGTCCGCCCTCGGAGAGCACGGCTACATCGGCCAAGACGATGCCGCAGCGTTCTCCGCGGCCTACCGTTTCATGCGTGTCGTCGAACACCGTGTGCAGATCCCGCGGATGCTGCGCAACGCCCTCATCCCCGACGACGAGGCGAAGCTGCGGACTCTCGCACGCTCCGTCTTCACCTCCGGCACCCGCTCGGGGGAGCGGCTCGAGGAGACGCGCCGGGACTTCGCCAAGCAGGTCACGCGGCTGCACGAGCAGATCTTCTACCGTCCCGTCCTCGACGCCGCCGTCGGCGTCCACGGTGCCGTCGTCGACGCCCATCACCGGGGCACGAGCCTCCAGGCGGCCGCCGACCGGCTCCGCGCCTTCGGCTACCGCGACCCGCAGGGTGCGCTCGGCCACATCAAGTCGCTCACGGCGGGCATGTCGCGCACCGCCCACGTCATCCGGCAGGTCCTGCCGGCGCTGCTCGACTGGTTCTCCGACGGCGTCGATCCCGATGCCGCCCTGCTGTCGTTCCGTCGGCTCACCGACTCTCTCTCCTCCTCGGGCTGGTTCCTCAAGATGCTGCGCGACTCCGGGCTCGCCGCGAAGTCCGTCGCCGAGGTCCTCACGCTCTCCGGGTACGCGACGGAACTCCTGCTGCGCCAGCCGGCCGCCGTCGCGTGGCTCGACGACTACCAGAGTCTCCACGCCCGCGACCTCGAGGTCCTCGGCGCCGAGATCGAGGGACTGCTCTCCCGGCACGGCGGGTCAGCGGTGTCGCGGATTCGGGAGACGTACTCCCGGGAGCTGCTGCGCATCGCCCTGCGCGACGTCCTCGACGTCGGCGACCGGGCCGAGGTGCCCGGCGATCTCTCCGACCTCATGGACCTCACGGTCTCCGGTGCGCTGGCGGCCGTGCGTCTCGACCTCGACGAAGAGTCGACGCCGGACTACGAGTTCGCGGTCATCGCCATGGGGCGGTGGGGCGGCCGGGAGATCGGGTACTTCTCCGACGGGGATGCGATGTTCGTCTACCGTGCCCGCGACGAGGACCTCGACGCCGAGGCGCGGGCGAAGCTGAGCAAACACGTCAACAAGGTCGCCCTCCAGCTCACTTCGCGCCTCAAGGCGAGCGAGGGGGCCAAGGGCATCGACCTCGACGCAGATCTGCGCCCCGAGGGCAAGAACGGTCCGCTCGTGCGCACATTCGCCTCCTACCAGTCCTACTACGCGAAATGGTCGGAGCCGTGGGAGGCCCAGGCACTCCTGCGGGCCAGGCCCGTCGCCGGCGACTCAGCGCTGACAGAGGAGTTCACGGCCCTCATCGACCCTCTGCGCTACCCCGAGCAGATGACCGGGAAGGCGCTCACCCAGGTGCGCACCCTCAAAGCGCGGATGGAGGACGAGCGGCTGCCCAAGGGCGCGGACAAGCGCCGACACCTCAAGCTCGGCCGGGGGAGCCTCTCCGACGTCGAATGGACCGTCCAGCTCCTCCAGCTGCGCTTCGCCCACTCGGTTCCGGGCCTGCGGACGACGTCGACGCTGCCGGCCCTCGAAGCCGCGGCGGCCGCGGACCTCATCCCCGCAGAGGACGCCGCGGAGCTCGCCGTCGCCTGGCAGCTGGCCACGAACGTCCGTTCAGCGGTCATGCTCTTCCGCGGGCGCACCGCCGAGTCGTTGCCCGACGAGCACTCCGAGCTCGAAGCCACGGCCCGTCTCCTCGGGTATCCGGCCGGGGGCGGACGGGAGCTCGAGGACGACTACCTGCGTGCGACCCGCCACGCCCGCTCCGTCATGGAGAACCGGTTCTACGAGTTCTGAGGCCTCACCGCGGGGAGAAGTCGAGCCCGAGGAGAGCGTTCTCGATGACCTCGGGCAGGGCAGGATGGATCCAGTACTGCCCGCGGGCCACCTCGTCGGCCGGCTGGTCGAAGGCCATCGCCTGGATCACGGGTTGGATGATCATCGACGCCTCGTGGCCGACGATCTGCGCACCGAGGATGAGCCGGGTGTCCCGGTCGGCGATGATCTTGACGATCCCCGGGTCGTCGGCCATCGCCCACCCGTAGGCGACGTCGGAGTAGTTCTGGACCTTGACGGTGACGTCGTGGCCGGCGGCGCGGGCTTCGTCCTCGGTCATCCCGACCGCGGCCACCTGGGGCGAGGTGAACACCGCCGCGGGTACGGCCTTGTGGCTCGAGCGCGTCAGAGCGGTCTCCGGCGCGGCACCGGGCGCGCCGGCGGCGACGTCGACGGCGAGGTTGTCGCCGACGACGCGCGCCTCGTGGTTGGCGACGTGCTTGAGCTGGTGCTCGGAGCTGATGTCACCGAGGGCGAAGACGCCGGGAACCGGCCTCCCTCCCGCGTAGACCCGCTGGAAGTCATCGACGACGAGCCTGCCGTCGGCCGTCGTGTCGTAGCCGACCGCGGCCGCGTCGAGGCCCTCGGTGTTCGGGTGGCGGCCGATGGCGATGAGGACGATGTCGGCGTCGACCGACGCGGGGATGTCGACGTCGTCCATCCGCCCGCTGGGCTCGAGGTCGATCGTCACCGGAGCTCCCTCGCCCTCGCCGAGGCGGTAGGCAGCCGGCTGGGCACCGAGGATGACGTTGTGGTCGGCCGTGAAGATCTCTGTGAACTCCGCCGAGGCGGTGGCGTCGAAGTCCTGGAGCAGGCGGGGTCCGCGGGCGACGACGGTCACCTCGGTGCCGAAGCTCGAGAGGATATGGGCGAACTCCATCGCGACGACGCCCGAGCCGACGATCGCCAGCCGCTTCGGCTGCTCCGGCAGACGCATGATCGAGTTCGAGGTGACGATCGGGTATCCCGGGGTGTCAACCCGAGCGGGATCGAGCCCGGGGGTGTCGGGGATCGTCGGGGCGGCCCCGGCGGCGATGACGATGCGGTCGGCAGTGATCTCCTCACCGGAGTCGGTGACCACGGTCTTCTCGTCGACGAAGCGGACATGTTCGGGGATGACGGTGTTGTTCGGCTGGCGATCGCTCATCCGGTACTCGCGCCCGCCGGCTTCGATCGCGTCGACGCGGGAGAAGATGCGCTCCTGCAGGTCCGACCAGTCGACGCCGGAGAACGAGGCATCGACATCGTAGCGCTTCGCGTGCGCGGCCTCCTCGGCGACGGTGGCCGGATAGACGAACATCTTCGTGGGGATGCAGCCGACGTTGAGGCAGGTGCCTCCGAAATGCCATTCCTCGGCGATCGCGGTCTTCAGCCCCGCGAACCGCTTGTCGAGGAACATGTTCCCCGAACCCGTGCCGATGACCAGCAGATCGTAATGCGCCATGTTCCGTCCTCGCAGGTGGTGGTGTCGATGATGGGTCCCTGCCGATCCGTGCCGAGGGCAACGCGGCAGGGGCGCCACCGGATGAACCGGTGACGCCCCCATTGTATTCCCTCCGGCGATTCTCCCGCCGCGGGTCGGGTCAGATCGAGAAGTAGAGCTCGAACTCGGTCGGGGTCGGACGCAGGCGCGCGACGTCGATCTCGTTCTCGCGCTTGATCCGGATCCAGGTCTCGATGAGGTCGGGCGTGAACACGTCACCGGCGGTGAGGAAGTCGTGATCGCGCTCGAGCTCGTCGAGCGCCTCGTCGAGGGAGGCCGGCACGAGCTTGATGTCCTTGGCCTCTTCCGGGGGCAGCTCGTAGAGGTCCTTGTCGATCGGCTCCGGCGGTTCGATGCGGTTGCGGATGCCGTCGAGTCCGGCCATGAGCTGGGCGGAGAACGCGAGGTAGGGGTTCGACGACGGGTCGGGCACGCGGAACTCGAGGCGCTTGGCCTTCGGCGAGGAGCCGGTCACCGGGATTCGGATGGCCGCCGAGCGGTTGCGCGCCGAGTAGACGAGGTTGACCGGGGCTTCATAGCCGGGGACGAGGCGGCGGTAGGAGTTGATCGTCGGGTTCGTGAAGGCGAGGACGGCGCCGGCGTGCTCGATGAGGCCGCCGATGTACCAGCGTGCGAGGTCGGAGAGACCCGCATAGCCGTTCTCGTCGTAGAACAGGGGCTCGCCGTCCTTCCACAGCGACTGGTGGCAGTGCATGCCGGAGCCGTTGTCCCCGAAGAGCGGCTTGGGCATGAACGTCACCGTCTTGCCGTACTCGTCGGCGGTGTTCTTGACGACGTACTTGAAGTCGAGGAGCTGGTCGGCTGCGTGCTGGAGGGTGTTGAACTTGTAGTTGATCTCCTGCTGCCCGGCGGTTCCGACCTCATGGTGGGCGCGCTCCATCTCGAAGCCGATGGTCTCGAGCGTCATCGACATCTGGTCGCGGATGTCGGCGAACTTGTCCTGCGGGGAGACGGGGAAGTAGCCGCCCTTGTACGGAGTCTTGTAGCCGAGGTTGCCGCCCGGCTCCTCGGCGCCGGTGTTCCAGGCCGCTTCGACGGAGTCGATCTCGTAGAAGCTGTGGCCGGGGGTGTTCTGATAGCGGATCGAGTCGAACATGTAGAACTCGGCCTCGGCACCGTAGTAGACGGTGTCGGCGATCCCGGTCGACTGGAGGTACTTCTCCGCCTTCGCCGCCACCTGGCGGGGGTCGCGCGAATAGGGCTCGTCGGTGAAGGGGTCGACGATCGAGTGGGTGACCACGAGCGTCTTCGCCTCGCGGTAGGGGTCGACGAACGCCGAGGCGACGTCGGCGAGGAGCTTCATGTCCGACTCGTGGATGCCCTGGAATCCCGTGATCGAGGACCCGTCGAAGAGGAGGCCTTCGGTGATCTCGTCCACGCCGTAGGATGCGGCGGGCAGATTGAAGTGCTGGACGACACCGGGGAGGTCGCAGAAGCGGACATCGACGAATCGCACGTCGTTCTCCGCAATGTAGTTGACGAGTTCTTCAGCAGACGAGAACACTTAGGTCTCCTAGTTAGACGAGTGGTCGGTGGTCCCTGACCACGATCCATCCTAGTTGGCCGGAGGTGAAGCCGTGATGACGGTCATGTTTCGCGGATGTTTCCTGAGGATTCTCCCACGTCGCCTTCGGTAGGCTGGCAGGGTGATCAATCGCGACGACCTCGGGTCCTGGCTGCAGGGCCCTCAGATCCACCGAGAAGAGGGCGACTGGCCCGGACGCAGGCTCGGCCTGCCGGAGACCGGTCGGCACTCAGTCGCCCCCGCCTGGCGCCGCCTGCTCGCACTCATGGTCGACTGGTTCATGTGCCTGGCCATCGCCGGCGCCATCGGTTCGACGAATCCGTTCCTCGCCCCGGCGATCTTCGCCGTCGAGAACATCCTCCTCGTCTCCACCCTCGGATACTCCGTCGGGCACCGTCTCTTCGGGATCGAGGTCCGTCGCCTCGACGGCCGTGTCCCGGGGTTCCTGCCCGCGATCATCAGGACGGCGCTCGTCGTCCTCGTCATCCCGGCGCTCATCTTCGACCGCGACAGCCGCGGCCTCCACGACCTCGCCGCACGCACGGTCATCCTCCGCCGCTGACTTCCTACTCGCTGACGCGAGGCCGGACGCACATCGGCCCCGACTCCGCATCTGCGGAGCCGGGGCCGACGAATCTGCGGGGACGGTCAGCGTCCGCGCATCGCCTTGTGGTTGGGGCGGGCCTTGTTCGGGTCGATGCCCTTGGGGATCGGCGGGCGCGTGCCCTGCGTGCCGAGCGCGGAGAGCCGGTTGCGCACCGCGAGGACCTCGGCGCGGTTGAGCTTGCGCGGCAGCTTGTGCACGGCCGAGACGACCTGCTTCATCTGCAGCTGTCCCTCCTCGTTGCCGCCCTGGAGGGTGTGGACGGGAACATTGGGGAGGATGCGCTCATGGCGCTTCTTCTCCTTGGCCAGCAGCTTCGCACTGCGGGCCTTCGGGCCCTCGCTGAGGAGCACGACCCCGGAGCGCCCGGTCGAGCGGAAGACGAGGTCGCGGCTCTTCGGGTCGATCGCGATCGGCTTGTCGTCCATGAGGTAGCCGCGGCGGGCGGTGTTGAGGACCGCGCCGAAGGCACCGGGCTGGCCCTCCATCTGTGCGAACGCCGCGGTCTCGGCGAAACGACCGAGCATGAACATCCCGAGGAGGAGGCCGACCATGAGACCGAGGATCGTCGTGAAGACGGCACCGCCGAAGACGAGTCCGGCCAGAAGGCCGACGAGGGTGCAGCCGACGATCGCAGCGGCGAGCAGCCACGGAGTGGCCTTGTTGTGCTTGGCTGCGAGCTCGTAGACCTGGCGCATCTGCGCCAAGCGGCCCGGCTTCCGGTTCGGATCCTTGGGCTTGCGGCGGAAAAGTCCCTTGCGGCGTTCTTCGCTCATTCTCTCACTTGCTCTTGACGGGCCGGCGGGTGCCCGGAATTATGCCCGGGACCACTCATTGCTCAGCAGTCAAGTCTACCTCTTCGCCGGCGCCGAACATATCCACGACGGCCTGCGCCTCCTGGCGAGCCGGGGTGTGCTTGTCGAGGTGGGCGAGGTGGGCGGGGATCTCCTCCCCGCGGTGGCGCATCGCCGTCGCCCACAGGCGACCCGCGCGGTACGAGGAGCGCACGAGCGGACCCGACATGACGCCGAGGAAGCCGATCTCCTCGGCGGCGTCGCGGAACATGACGAAGTCGGCGGGCTTGACCCACCGGGTGACCGGATGGTGCCGGGGGGAGGGTCGCAGGTACTGCGTGATCGTGATGATGTCGCAACCGGCGTCATGGAGGTCCTGTAGGGCGGAGATGATCTCGTCATTCGTCTCGCCCATGCCGAGGATGAGGTTCGACTTCGTGATCAGTCCCGCCTCCCGGGCCTGCGTGATCACCGACAGTGACCGTTCGTAGCGGAAGGCAGGGCGGATGCGCTTGAAGATCCGCGGGACGGTCTCGACGTTGTGGGCGAGAACCTCGGGGCGGGAGGAGAACACCTCGGCGAGCTGGTCGGGCTTGGCATTGAAGTCGGGGATGAGGAGTTCGACTCCGGTGCCGCGGCCGTCGACGTGGTCGAGGGCGTGGATCTGCCTGACGGTCTCCGCGTAGAGCCAGGCGCCGCCGTCGTCGAGGTCGTCACGGGCGACACCGGTGATCGTCGAGTAGCGCAGACCCATCTCACCGACCGAGGCGGCGACTCGACGGGGCTCGTCGGCGTCGAAGTCGGCAGGACGGCCGGTGTCGATCTGGCAGAAGTCGCAGCGCCTCGTACACTGCTCGCCGCCGATGAGGAACGTCGCCTCGCGATCCTCCCAGCACTCGAAGATGTTCGGGCATCCGGCTTCCTCGCACACGGTGTGGAGGTCCTGCTTGCGGACGAGGGACTTGAGCGAGGTGTACTCGGGGCCGATGTGGGCCTTCGCCTTGATCCAGGCGGGCTTCTCCTCGATGGGCACTTCCGAGTTCCGTGCCTCGACACGGAGCATACGGCGGCCTTCGGGTGCGATCGTCACAGGTGAGCTCCTAAGCGGTGATGGTCTCGTGGAGGATCTCGTCGAGCCGGGGGGCGACCTCTTCGGGGGTCACCGTGCGTCCGAGCTCGGCACTGATGGTCGTGGTGTCGGCGTCGGTGATCCCGCAGGGGATGATCGAGGCATAGGCGCCGAGGTCGTTGCTGCAGTTGAGGGCGAGGCCGTGCATGGTCACGCCCTCGTGGATGCGGATGCCGATCGCCCCGATCTTCCGGTCCCGGCGGACGCCGTCACCGAGGATCCACACGCCGGCGCGCCCCTCGACCGTCGTCGCCTCGATCCCGTACTCGCCGAGCAGGCGGATCATCGAGTCTTCGAGCTGGGCGACGAAGAGGCGGACCTCTTTGGGATCGTTGAGGCGGTAGATGAAGTAGGCGACGAGCTGGCCCGGGCCGTGCCAGGTGATCTTCCCGCCGCGGTCGACGTCGACGACCTCGGTGCCGTCGGTCGGCCGCTCATGGTCCTCGGTGCGCTTGCCCGCCGTGTAGACAGGCGGATGTTCGAGGAGGAGGATCGTCGACTCCCTCGTCCCGCCGAGCACGTCTTCGTGATACTTCTTCTGCAGGTCCCAGGTTCGCCGGTAGTCCGAGAAGGCCGGTGCGAAACCGAGAATTTCAGTGGCCAGAGGCATGCCACCACAATATGCCCGTTGATCGGGGTGTTCAATTGCGCAGAACATGACCCTCGACACCTTTCGCTCGCATCTTGCATTGACTTATCAAACGTCATCATCCATCATCGAATGACATCTAAGATCGTTTCGTTTCATCGATGGGGATGACGAACTATGACATGGCATTACGAGACCACGATCGCCGAGGTGGTCCACCGCCTCCGCGACGACACCGGTGAGTCCGTGTGGGGAGTCGAGAACCGCGGGTTCGATGCCGATCACGACGCGACGCTCGGCACGGAGTCGGTGCTCCTGCCGACGGGGGAGACCGAGGTCCTCCTCGTCGATCCCCTTCCCGGAGGCTTCGTCCTCGACGCCGTCCGCGCCGTCCACGGACTCACCGAGGCAGAGATCCATACTCTCCTGCGCGGATGCTTCGCCGAACTCGCAGCGGTCGGGGACCAGGCCTCCCGGCTCGGCCTCGACTGCTTCGCCCTCGACGCCGAGGGCCGCCCCCGTCTCATCCCCGGGGTGCGGCACCGGCTCGAGACCTCCGTCCGCCGGGCGATCGGCGAGCTCGTCTACCATGCCGCCTACGGATCCCCGTGGAGCGAGGCCCTGCTGCCGGTCGATGTCGCCCTCGCCGAGCGCAGCGCGCAGCTGCGCGCTCTGGTCGCCGATCTCCTCGACGACGATCCCGTCCCGCCATCCGGCGGGGAGGCCGGGGTGGCAGCCGCCGTCGCCGAGGTATCTGCGCAGTTGGGCACTCTTCCCGCACCGGTGCCGCTGCCGCTCGTCCCGGCCTCCCGCGACCTCGATCCGGCGCAGGCGATCACCGCTCGGCTGCGGGCCGCTCCCGCGCGGGTCCCGACCTCGCAGGGCGGCGCTGCCGATCG